>Ga0206131_10000167_pt1 | contig 91979 bp, 80 predicted proteins | sample Helgoland_Spring_FD_148636 | JGI IMG/M metagenome (GOLD analysis project Ga0206131, IMG submission 148636) | Pelagic subsurface seawater microbial communities from Kabeltonne, Helgoland, North Sea - Helgoland_Spring_Bloom_20160517_1 | ecosystem: Environmental > Aquatic > Marine > Epipelagic ... | reverse complement strand
TCAGCACTGGCATTCGCTGCCATTTGACAAACCTCTCGAAAAAAACAGCACCCACTGGATTACGGAAGCCTACCTAACAAAGCTAGCATCCTACCCGTAGCCCCCTTTTCCACACGATAGCTGTAGTCAACCCCCTTATCACCCCATGAAAGCCCCTCCGACCACCTCACCCAAAAAGCAAATTCCTAGCAGTTTTTCTCAATCGGAGGCTAATCCTGAGTGGCATGGTAACTATGAATTCATCGACGCCGAGTCTAACAGCCGCCACCCGCACCGCATCGAGCCCAGCGTGCTGCGCGACTACAGGAAGACCTACAGCAAGCACTTCTCACTCTGGCACAATGCCGCTCTCAAACACCAATCTCCCCTAGCCCGTATCCCTTCAAACCTCGATCTCATGGAGTCCCTCCAAATGGACGCCATCAAGTCTGGCGCACTGGAAATCTCAATCTAAGCAAAACCAACTAAACTATGAAACTCTATCTAATCCCACTATTAACCCTCAGTTTTCTCACTCCGATTTCCGCGAAACAGGATGTGGTAAAAAAAGCAGAACCCAATGTGGCCCTTAGTCCTCTTGAGGGGCTATGGAGTGCTATTTCAGGACACGAAGATGAAGACCCTATTGATCAAGACGAGATTAACTCCATCTTCATGAGATTCCACGGAAATACTATCATAACCTCATTCGAAGAAGAAGTCATCATTGGCAAGTTTACTTTTAAAGCTAAAAAAAATAGAATTCAGGCCACGCTCACTATGGATGAGGAGAAGGTCATTATTCCGATCATCTACAAGATAGAAAATGATCAATTAACTATCTGCCATTTTCAAGATTTTGAAGAAAAACCTAAGAATTATCCTGAATCTTTTGAACCTGCAAAAGGGTTAGTCATCGTTAAATTAAAACGACTTCCCATAGACAATCGTCTTAAAGGAAATTGGGAGAGCAAGGAGCTATGGGAAATGGGAGAAATGAGTGAAGATAAATACGTGGTTGCATTTGATAAATACAAGCTATCAATTACTGACGTAGAAGATCCTGATGCTGAACTCGGCTACTATCTTACGAACTCAAAAACCACCCCTAAAAGAATCCACCTCTACTCAGACGATGGCGACTTCCAAAAAGGAATCTACAAGATTGAAAAAGAAATACTACACATCTGCATCATCGAAGATGACCCGGATGGTAAGCTAACAGATAAAGAAGGCTATCCAAAAGACTTCGTTAAAAAAGAAGACGCTACCTACGTCAAACTAGCTCGAAAGAAATAGTCCCTGTGTTCATTTTTTTAGCGTCTCGCATTTTCTTGTAAGACGTAAATGATGGAGCTCGTATCCATCATTATGTTCACTTCTTTGCTATTTCTAACAAGAACATATCACTGTCTTTACCCTGTGGTTCTCATGGTGTGCTTCACCCTTTTCTCTTTTATTTATTCCTCGTGTGATCATGAAAAACTTACTTCTATCGAATTTACTTCGGGTGAAATCCCCCAAGAAGTCTATGTTTGGCAGCGGGTTTGGACTGATGAGGTGAAGTCTGCGGTGGAGACTCGCGCTCCTGACTTCGATAACACTATTTTTCTTGCATCCGAAATTTCTTTTCGTGGTGAGAAATGGACTTGTCAACCATTCCAACATCCTTTGCGTTATGTCCGTGAGTATTCTAGGGAATTTGGCTTAGCATTCCGCATCCATGCTAATGCAGCGAAGTCTCGCTGGTCAAAATCTGCTACTAAGCAGATCGCTCAATTTCTCAGAAGCTATGCTGGTAATGCTAAATCAATCCAGATCGACTACGACTGCCCATCGAAAAAACTCGCGGATTACACCAAGCTGCTCACCTACCTCAAGAAACAATTCCCTGATAGAACGCTAGAGATTACCTGCCTGCCAGACTGGCTAAACTATCCAGAGTTCGCCGCACTAGTCCAGCAGACGGATCGCTACATCATGCAAGTCCACGGTGTCTCTGGTCATGGAAAAGGTAGAGCGCTCTGTAACCCTGATCATGCTCACAGCACTGCGCTTGCTTGTGCTGAACCAACCCCCTTATCACCCCATGAAAGCCCCTCCGACCACCTCACCCAAAAAGCAAATTCCTAGCAGTAGCAGTAGCAGTATTACAAACCGGGCGAATGGACGACACTTGAACTCCGCGCGGTCGGCCGGGATATCGAAGTCAAAATCAATGGAGTTGTTACTTCAAAGCTCACCAACGATAAGGGTCGGGTCAAAGGCCACTTCGGCCTCCAGCTTCACGGCAGCCAGGACATGCACGTGGAGTTCAAGGACATCGGTATCCGTGAGATCGCGGGCGAACCTGGATTTGTTGAAATGTTTAACGGTAAGGATCTAACGGGTTGGCAAACCAAGGGTAATTGGATCGTTGAAAAAGACAACGTGATCACCCTCAAACCACGCCCTGGTGAGCGTGGCTGGCAGCGATACGATGCTTACCTCACCACCGACCGGAAATATGGTAACTTTGCCCTGGATCTGGAGTTTAAGTTTGAACCCAAAGGAAATTCGGGTGTTTTCATGCGTGTCGGCGATCTTAAAGATCACGTCAAAAGTGGATTCGAGGTGCAGATCCTCGACACCCACGGAAAGGAAAAATTTGGTCACCACGACTGTGGTGGAGTCATCCGCACATCGGCACCCAAGAAGATGGTCGTCAAGCCTGCCGGCGAATGGAACCGCTACACAATCACTCTGAAAGGCTCACACCTGAAAGTCGTGCTGAATGATGAACTCATCCAAGACCTCGATCTCAGCACAACCGACATGAAAGACCGGCCTGCCAAAGGATACATCAGCTTCCAAGATGAGGCGAAACGAGTCTGGTACCGCAACGTGCGAATCAAGGAGCTGAAGTAAGTGGTATCAAGGCTGCTTCAATTCTTCACTACATCAATCACGCCCCACCCACCGGCCCAATCGTCCCGCCCTCAATAAACTCCGCCTTGATCATCGTCTGGCGGGTATCTTCTTTTCCCTGGCTGACGTTATTGGCCCAGCGCACGATGCGGTTCACCACCGGGCGGCGGCTCCAGCGGATATGCGAAACCGATGGACGACACTCATTGAAATACGGGTCATCGTCGAGGCAGATCAAGGAAAGATCCTGCGGCACTCGGATGCCCCGATTGAGCATAAAGTGGAGCGTTGCAAAATAGACATGGCAAGAGCTGGCGATAATCGCAGTGGGCGGGGTGCGTTGGAACGACGAATCAAGGTAGGCATACAACCCCTTGATCCCTCCCTCCCAACCCGGTAGGTTGTAAGAGCCCGTAGTGATACCGCCAGCCGATAATGCATCGAGAAAGGCAGTGCCAACATTCCCCGGTTCCGATGCCTTAAAAAGGCTGTCCAGAAACACAATCCGTTGGTGGCCGAGATCGATCAGCTGACGCGTGGCCTCAACGAGGGCAGGTACATTGTCCGGCCCGATTCCTGGGATTTTCAGTTTCCTCCGTCGACCGAACAACGCAAAGACCGGGGTCTTTTGTTGCATGAACCACTGCAATACCTCACTCGTGGCGGCAACCACCACCCAGGCGTCCGCCTCGGTCTTCTCCACCATGCGGGCGAGCCGCCGCACGTTCATCTTGATTTCAGTTAAGCTGCTCGGCGCATAGAAGACCGTGTGCCCCGCCGCCTCAAGTTTTCTCTGGCAGTCGATGATGTAATCCAGAGATTGGTCGCTTGGTTCGTATAATAACATCCCCACCCGCAACCCACGCGGGGCATGATCATCCGGCAGCATGATCTTGCGCCGCCGGCCCGCTCCCTGGCTACCCAGCAAACCTTCTTGCTCAAGGTGCCTGAGCGCCATCTTGATTGTGTCACACCCGACTCCGAGTTGCGCCACCAGCCGGCTCTCGCCGGGCATCGTTTTGCCCCACGTTCCGCGCAGCAGGTTCTCCCGTAAATACCCGGCAACCTGCTCTGAGGCGGAAAGAACTTGCAATGGCTTCATGGATGAAAACCTGTGGAATCCAGAGGTGGTTGTCAAGAGCAAAACAATTCGACAAATTCGTCTGGGGGGGGGGCAAGATGCGTGCCAGTTCGCGATTAATTTCCGGTTTATCCACGGTGGATCAATCCGGTAAGTCGCGAAGAACCAAAAAGAATACTACTAACAACTAATTATTAAATTATGAAAATGAACCAACAAATTAAAACACTCCTGCCCCTCGCGGCATTCGCACTTACTGCGGGTATATCCCACGGCGCTGTTGTCATCACGCCAACCGGCGTGACGGCGAGTACTGAGCTGGCTGCAGGCTATGAAGCGATCAACACGATCAACGGTAACGGCCTCAATGCGCCGGGCGACGAGACCGCGACGCACGGAGCAGGCTCCGGGTCGGGCACGATGTGGCTTGGAAGTACCTCGGAGGGCTCGGGAATCGGAATGTTCATCACCTTTGATCTCGGCAGCGAGATGGATCTCGATGGAGCGTATATCTGGAACTACAACCAAGACGGCTCAGGCGGACGCGGATACCTGAATTTTGACATCTACGTTGGTGGCAGCGGCGACTCGGCCGCCACCACCCTCCTGGTTGCGGGTTCCTCAATCGTTCGCGAAGCTGGGGGTAGCCCAGTTAGTGCGCAGTTCGAAGCGTTCTCCGCCTCCGACGTCCAATACGTGAAGTTCTTGAGCCAATCGAACGGTAGCAACGACATCGTTGGACTTAGCGAGGTGCGGTTTTCGCAAGTTCCCGAGCCCACCACCACCGCCCTTCTCGGCCTAGGTGGACTCGCACTCATCCTCCGTCGTCGCAAATAACCCGGCCTCGGAAAACCAACCATCATTCCAACCCCATTCCCCGTCACCGGGGCGTGGGGTTTTTTCTGTGGAGTAGCGGCTTGACACCGCGCCCCCTTGGTGCCATATTGACAACATCACGCCACATAACTAAGGGACAGACCAACTATAGAGGAGGAAGAATTTGACAGCATCTGCATAATGTGTTCTAGTGAACACGTTATGCGCCAAGCCCGTTTCCTCTCCCCCTCTGCTGAGTCGACTTCGTCTCTCTACCATTGCATTTCCCGTGTTGTGGATCGGCAGTTTGTGCTCGGTCGCGAGGAAAAGGACATGTTCGTGCGTATGATGCGCCAATATGAGGCGTTCTGCGGTGTGCGGGTGCTTTCCTACTGTATTATGAGCAACCATTTTCATTTGCTCGTTGAGGTGCCACCGAAGGAAAAGGGGGCGACGGTCACGCTCTCGGATGAGGATTTTCTGGCGCGGCTCAAGCCGATGTATTCGAAGGTTTATTACCGTGGCATTGAGCAGATGCTGGAGCGGTTCCGCGCAGACGGGGCGGACGCCGCAGCTCTCGAGCTGAAGGCGAAGTTTAGCTGCCGGATGCACGATCTCTCCTAGTTCATGAAGGGGCTTAAACAGGGTCTACACCAAAGTTTGGGGACGAGGCATTTCTTATCATTATCTCAGATGTCCTTTACGATATTCGCTAGGGCTGAGTCCAGTATGGTTCCGGAAGGCGTGTGAAAAGTGACTATGATCATAAAACCCGCACTGGTGAGCTATGTCGGCGACCGTTAATTGTGTTTCTTCTAACAAACGACAGCTTTTTCTTACACGAATTCGTTGTAAATAGTCTTTTGGGCTCATATCTAGAACTGCATGAAATCTCCGGACAAACTGACTGTGTGAAATACCACTGAGTCGGGCTAAGTCGGCTATTTTGAGTTCGCTTCCGTAATCCTCCTGCATTCGGCGGACTGCTTTGAACAGCGTTCCAATTGGCGTGTTGAGGGCTTTTACTTGGTCAAAAATACGATGAATTCCTGCTACGCCGATGACTTTTCCATCGAGGTCTTTGACCGGGAATTTACTGTAAATGATCATGTTGTCTGAACCCGCATCCTCTGGAGCAGGGGCGAGTTGGTTAATGATTGCACCACCTGAGCGCATCACCATTTGATCGCCTTCTGTGTAGTTTGCTGCTCGTTCCTCGGACCAATAATCAGCATCTGTCTTACCTAATGTTTCTGACTCATCCGCTGTGTTACAATAGGCGCAGGCGCGTCGGTTTTGCATCACAAAACGCCCAGCTCGATCCTTCATGAAAAAGGCTTCTTCCACAAGGCAATCGCTCAGTTCACGCGTCAATGATCGCCAATCCACACTCTCAAGAAACACTTCTGCATCATTGCTTTCCGGCATGCGTAATTTTTACACGACAATATGTTAAATTTACAAGACATTACGCCTCTTGGTCTGTAAACTTTATATGAAATGACATCAGATTTACTCGCAGACACATCAATTGTTGTGATCGGGGGCACTACCGGCCTAGGTCTATCGGCCTCACTTTCATTTATGGGAGCGGGTGCCAGTGTTGTTGCTGTTGGTCGAAATGAAGACAACGTGATTAAGGCGCAAGCTGAGATGGCAAAGATTAATCCTGATCGCGGTCACGCGATGGCTGGTGATGCCATTGACCCGGGAACAAGCTCTGATGCTATTGCCGTGTGTCTGGAAAAATTTGGTAATTTTGATGGGCTCTACCATGTTGCCGGTGGCAGTGGTCGTCGATTTGGTGACGGACCCTTGCATGAAATAACCGTTGAAGGTATCGATAAGACACTCGACCTTAATCTCAAGTCATTGATGTTGAGTAATCGCGCTGCCGTTCAGAGCTTCCTTGAACGTAAGACCGCTGGGCGCGTCTTGAACATGGGCTCTGTCCTAGGATATTCGCCTTCACCACAATATTTTTCAACACATGTTTATGCTGCTGCTAAGGCGGCCATCATTGGTTTTACCAAAGCGACTGCGGCTTATTACGCAAACGATAACATCCGCTTTAATGTCATCGCACCGGCATTGGTAGAAACACCCATGGCACAGCGTGCGGCTAACGATGATGTCATCCAGAATTTCATCAAAACCAAACAGCCGCTCGACGGTGGCCGTATCGGTTGTCCAGAGGATCTTGATGGCCTAGCAACGTATTTGCTATCCCAACAAAGCCGATTTGTTACCGGTCAGGTGATCGCTGTAGATGGCGGTTGGACGGTTTCCGAAGGCCAACTCTAGTAAAAACATGCAAGCTGTTTACGATAGTTTAATCCCGCAGATTGATGCTGCGCTGCCAGGTCTTGACAAGCTTCATTGTTTGTTAGGCTTTGATGGTACGGTGGACATTATTTGCAAGCCAGTTGAAATGCGTGAGGGAGCTGGCGATCAGTTTGAAGCCTTTTCGACGATAAGGGATTTTGGCCAGCGTGTGATCGATGCGGATGGTAAAAGCGCTCTAATTGAAATCGTTGCTGAACGGGAAAAAATCGGCGGCAATGGTCCGATTATGGCTAACGCACTGGCAGAATCTGGTTTGCCTGTCGATTACATCGGCACTTTGGGTAAACCTGATATCCATCCAGCATACTGTGAATTTGCCAAGCGGCTGCAAGTCCATTCTGTTGCTAATCCAGCGGTCACACACGCGCTCGAGTTTTCTAATGGGAAAGTAATGCTCACGAATACTGGAACCTATGATGATGTCTCTGCGGAGACACTGGAGCGTGAGATAGGGGAGGCTATGATGACGCGTCTCGTGGAACAATCGAAGCTGTGCTGTTTACTTAACTGGACTTGCCTTGCGGAATTAAATTCAATTCTAGTTTGGTATCTGGAGACTATCTTACCTGCGTCTTGCTCTGATCCAGAGCGGATCTTTTTCTTTGATCTGGCGGATCCTTCCATGCATTCAGATGACAGAATAAAAGCTGTGTTAGATCATATTGGTCATTTTTCAGAATATGGGCGAACCATCCTTGGTATGAACTTTAACGAAACCTGCCAAGTCAGCAGGGTGCTTGCTATTGATGAGCCAGACAGCGAACCGAAATCGTTGTGTCAGGCGCTAGAGGCGATCCGTTCGAAGCTCGGCATTGACTGTGCTATGGGGCATCCCGTCGATTTTGCAGCTTGTGCGACGGCTAATGGTAGTTGGTCGGTCGTTGGCCCCCACACTGCAACACCAAAAATAACAACCGGCGCCGGCGATCACCTCAACGCGGGATTTGGTCTTGGCATGCTTCTTGGTTTCACTCCTGAAGATGCCCTCAAGCTCGGCGTGCTTTATTCTGGATATTACGTGCGCACAGCCCGTCCACCCCATCTCAACAACATTGTAGATTTTATTCAAATACTCAAAAAACCATCCAAATGACACCTACTCAACAATTTCTCAATAAAAGCCGTGGACTGATCGATGCCGTAGAAGCCCAGCAATCCCAGATTGAACAAGTTGCCGATCTTTTTTCCCAGACGATTCTTAACGGCCGCATGGTCCAGCTTTTTGGTTCTGGTCACAGCCGAATGATGACTGAGGAAATGTGGCCGCGTTATGGTTCCTTTCCAGGGTTTAACCCAATCGTTGAGCTGTCACTTTCGTTCCACAACCTCGTGGTCGGAGCAAACGGGCAACGCCAAGCGATGTTCCTCGAAAACGTGCCAGGACTCGCTGATCGTATTCTGCGTAATTTTGATCTTAATGAACAAGATTCCGCCTTGGTGATTTCATCAAGCGGTTGCAATGTAGTACCGATCGAGATGGCTGAAATTTTTCAGAAGCGCGGTGTCAAAGTCGTTGCTTTAATTAGCAAGCTTCATTCAGAGCCGAGCACCAGCAAACGTGAGGACGGAAAGAAACTGCAAGATTTTGCTGACATCGTGCTCGATACCGGTGCTCCGCTCGGTGATGCCATGATCAGGATTGACGGATTAGATGAACCCGTTGCTCCGGGATCGACCGTGGGAGGTTGCCTTATCGTGAATTCGATCAAGGCGGAGGTAGCACAGCGACTGACAGCTGCAGGACAACCGCCAAAAGTATTGAGTGCAGGAGTGGTTGTAGGTGCTGAGCGCGCTGTAGAACTCTTCGAGGGCGCCTATGATGAGCATGCTCATCGAATCTCTCGCTACTACGAAAATGTTGGCCAGTAATTATGCTAAATTGTATCAATCATAATGCGGTTCCACTCGCCTTCGCCACCGACGTGTTGATCATCGGTGCAGGTTCCGCGGGCTGCAGTGCTGCACTGGCTGCCAAAGCCAGCGGAGCAGAAAAAGTGACGTTGATTGATCGGGCAGGTTTTCCTGGGGGTATTTCAACCCAAGCACTGGATACTTTTTACGGGTTTTTTACTCCGGGAGATACCCCGAAAAAAGTGGCGGGTGGTATCGGTAATCGAGTCGTTGATGCATTGGATGCTGCAGGAGCTGTTTTCCTGCGCCCTAACACCTACGGTGCAGGCACTGGTGTGAACTATAACCCTGAACGCCTAAAGCTGGTTTGGGATCAATTGTTGAGCGAGGCGGGCGTGCAGACGCTGCTTCACACAAATCTTGTGGATGTTGTGCAGGAGCAGGGTCAGGTGCAGTCTGTCGTGGTCGGTGGTAAGCAAGGATTTATTCGCATCAAAGCGCGTGTCTTTATTGATGCATCTGGGGATGCCGATTTTTGTCATTTTGCTGGAATTGATTACGAGACGGCTGGTGAGCATGAACCGGTGCAAACGATGACCACGACTTTCCGTATGTCCAACGTCGATCTGGATCGCTATCAGCAAGCAGGAGGCAAGAAAATGCTCATGCAAAAGATGGCTCAAGCTGTTGAAGCAAAGACACACGCATTGCCTCGCAAGGCAGGTAGCATTCATCCAATGAATGCGGAGGGCTGCATCTCAACTGTGGCGGTAAGGGTGGCTGGTTATTCTGGCCTCGATGCAGCAGAGCTAACAAGTGCTGAGCAAGACGGTCGACGGCAGGCATTTATTTACGAGGATTTCTTGCGCGACTGCGTTCCTGGGTTTGAATCATCAAACATCATTGGCCTCTCCTCGAGTATTGGCGTGCGCGAGAGTCGCCGTGTTTATGGTCACTATCGGCTCACGCGTGAAGATTGCCTGAGTAAAGCCCAATTTGAGGATAAGGTGCTGCTCTGCGGTGCCCCTATTGAAGACCACCGCGAATCCTCAAGTGGCGAAGATGAAACGCACTGGGCATACGTGCCCGATGGAGGTGTTTATGAAGTTCCTTTTCGCTGTTTTCTACCTCGCGATACTTACCAAACTTTAGTCTGTGGTCGTTGCTTCAGCGCCACTCATGACGCGCATGCATCTTGTAGATCGATGGCACAAACCATGGCGATGGGTCATGCTTGTGGTTCTGCTGCGGCGCTCTCACTCAAACTAAAGCTGGAGCTCCCCGAGTTACCAATTGATCAGCTGCAAGAGACATTGCGAAATCAAGGAGCAGTATTGGAAGCCCCGGCACAAAGAGCAGCAATTGGTGCTCATGACTGGAAACTTAACTACTAAAATAACAATAACCACTAAACCAAGCACAATTATATTATGAAAACATGTCCACTACGCACGTCCGTCATTGGTAGCTATTCGTTTCCGAGTTGGCTCGAATTCGCATCCAGCAACCTTGGTTCTTTTGGGTCTAAAGACCTTGCTGAAATCCAAGACGATGCTGTGATCGCTGCTCTTCACGATCAAAACTTAGCTGGTCTCGATGTCGTCACCGATGGCGAACAGACACGCCTCGATTTTAATCTTTCGTTTTACGGATATCTAGACGGGATTGAATTGGAATCTGCCTCGCCTCGCCTGTTCGGTCCGCCAGCCCATGATCAACGCGGCAAACATCAGGTCGTCGGGGAAATTACTGCGCCACGCGGGCTCGGTGTGGTTGAGGAATACCAACGCCTCGTCCGTCTCCAGAAACCGTTTCCGGACGCTCCTCCCGTCACACTTAAGGCTAGTGTTCCCGGCCCATACACGATGAGTGGGCGACTTCTTCCCAATGCGCAATACGAAGATCGCTGGGCGCTCACTGAAGCGCTGTTGCCGTTTGTTCGTCAAGAGCTAGAGGGTCTTGTTGAGGCTGGATGTACTGAAATAAGCGTGGATGAACCATCAATGAGTTGTTATGCCTACAAGGAGGACTCAAAACGTTTTGTAGACATCTTCAACCGTACGGTTGAGTCCGTTGTGGGGCGCACACGGCTTTGCACACACTTATGTTTTGGAAACTTCAAAGGGCACGCCGTCGGATACCGTCGCATCGCTCCCATGTTCCCAGAATTCCTCGATTTTAAATGCGACGAAATGCATGTGGAGATGGCGAGCCGCGAGTTTAGTGAGATTGAATTGATTTCAAAAATTGCTGAACGGATGGACGTTGCTGTGGGGATCGTGGATGTGAAAAGCTATTTCATCGAAACGCCGGAGGACATTGCTAATCGTGTGCGTTTATGTCTGGAGCATGCACCAGCCGATCGTCTTGTATTTGCGCCAGATTGCGGACTCAGCCAGACCGCGCGCTGGGCTGCTAAAAAGAAACTCGTCAACATGGTAGAAGGTGTGAAATTAGTTAAACAGGAACTTAATATTGAATCCTAACATGCAGTCAGCTTATCAAAAAAACGATGCACTGCTCGAAGATATCGCTCGCGCAAGGGCAGAGGCGCGGTCGCGCGTTTGGTGGCTCGGTCAAAGCGGATTTCTCGTCTACACACCCGCAGCTACTATTCTTTTTGATCCCTATCTATCGGATTCACTAACGCGCAAATACGAGGATACAGACAAACCACATACACGCGTCACCGAGCTGGTTATTTCACCAGAACTTCTGACCGATATCGACGTCATCACCAGCTCACACAATCATACCGATCACTTGGATGCCAAAACGCTATTGGCATTGTTAGAAGCAAACCCCCAAGCGCGGTTGGTGATTCCACGTGCTAACCGGACCTTCGTTCTTGATAGGCTTGGGGACGTGGATGATGCACTTGAAGTAATTGATGCCGGAGAGAGCATCCAATTGGGAGAAGTTGCTCTTGATGGTATTCCCGCTGCCCATAATGCTGTTGATCGTGATAATAATGGATGTTGCCGATTCCTCGGTTTCGTTGCACGGACTAATGGCCAGACATTCTATCACAGTGGTGACACTCTGATGCATGATGAATTAGTGCCCGCAATCCTACCTTTTGAGCCTGACGTTGCGTTTGTTCCGATCAATGGCAACAAACCCGAACGCCGCGTGGCAGGAAACCTTGATGGGCGAGAGGCAGCTGAGCTGGCCAAGGCTACCCATGCTGGCATAGCCATCCCACATCATTTTGACATGTTTGCTTTCAATACAGCATCACCGGAATTATTCGCATCAGAATGCGAGCGAATCGAGCAACCATTTCGAGTAATGCAGAACGGAGAAGGATACGATTTGTGAATATTGTTAGAACTATATTGGGTGACATCCCGCGGGAGCAGTTTGGTGTTTGTTATGCCCATGAGCATATCATTATCGACAACAATGTGGCGACGATGCGGTTCCCTGATTTTAAATTACCATCCGTAGCAAATGGTATCGCTGAGTTGACGCAATTTTACGCGGATGGTGGTCGTGCTATGGTCGATTCTATGCCATGCGATTCAGGCCGTAATGTGTTGAAGCTAGCTGATATTTCTGAGGCTACCAAGGTTCATATTCTATGTCCTACTGGTTTACATTTGGGCAAGTATTATGATGATGGACACTGGAGTCATCACTACTCGGTTGATCGTTTAGCTGAGCTATTCATCGCGGATATCGAGGTGGGGATTGACCGCTTTGACTACTCTGGGCCATGCGTCGACCGGACATCTCATAGGGCTGGATTAATCAAGATTGCCAGCGGGGGTGTCGAAATCACCGAGCGGAATCGCCGGATTTTCGAGGCCGCATCAATCGCCCATACGCAGACGGGTGCGCCGATCCTTACCCATGTGGAGGAGGGTAGGGGGGCGATGGAACAAGTGGCGCTGTTGTCTTCTCATGGTGTCGATCTTAGTAAGGTTGTGCTCTCCCACACTGATCGCCAACCCGACATCGAGTATCACCGCGACATCCTGCAATCTGGTGTGCGGGTTGAGTATGATAGCGGTTTCCGTTGGAAAACTACCACTAACCCGACGCTTGACCTCGTCATGGAATTGATTGGTGATTTCTCTAACCAAATCATGTTAGGCATGGATGCAGCCCGGCCATCATACTGGAAAAGCTATGGAGGTGCTCCGGGGCTTAGTTTTTTACTGAATGAATTTTCCCAAATGATGCAGGAACGCGGCTTGAATGAGAAACAATGGAATAACATTTTTGTAACCACGCCAGCCGATACCTATACCTTCAAAACTACCTAACAAAATAATGTCAAAAACTTGGAAAATTGTAGGAATCGAGTTCTCCCATATGCACATGGGGGACTTGCTCCGATGTGTCGATGAGCATCCCAATGCAGAAATTGTAGGAATCTGTGACCCACACCCTGAGCGTATGGAAGATGCTAAACGCACATTTGACTTAGCCGAAACACAAGTTTTCACCGACTATCAGACCTGCATGGAGCAGACGAAACCGGACATGGTTATCCTCTGCCCACCGACTGCTGAGCATGCAGATTGGGTCGAGCGTATTGCCCCGTATGACGTCCACATTTTTGTCGAAAAACCATTTGCTGGTTCAGTCGCTGACGCGGATCGTATGGTTGCTGCGATGGCTGGCAGTGGCAAGGAGCTCATCATCAACTGGCCGCTGCGATGGGTCGAGAGCCACGTCACCGCACACCGCCTCATCAGTGAAGGATTGATCGGTGCGATTACCGAAGTTCATTACTACGACGGTAACCGCGGACCACTGTATCATGGTGCCGATAAGGTTGAGCTGGAACCGACCGCTGAAACCAAACGGGAAAGCTGGTGGTATAAAAAGGATTCGAGCGGCGGCTCGTTATGCGATTATCTTGGATATGGTGTCACTTTAGGAACGTGGTTCAACGGCGGCCAACAGCCAGATGAAATCACCAGTGTGGTAGGTGGAACCACTGGCCTTGAGGTAGATGAACACAGTATTACGGTGGCTCGCTATGGTGAGCATCTTTCAAAATTTGAAACGCGTTGGGGTACTTTCTCCGATCCGTGGGTGCACCAGCCACAGCCGAAGTGTGGTTTTGTTATTCGGGGAACCGAGGGCACGATCAGTAGCTACGACTACGAACAAACGATCCGAGTCCAAACACGTGAAAAGCCTGAGGGTTATGACCAACCGGTAGACCCGTTTCCTGAGGGCGAAGGCAACGGGATTGAATATTGTCTGAAAAAAATTGCCGCTGGTGAAGCCATCGATGGCCCACTCTCACCGGTGCTGGCACGGATTGGTCAGCAGATTGTGGATGCCGCGATTCTCAGTTCAGAAACCGGGCGAACTCAAACCTTGCTGGGAGATTAATCATGAGTAACGACAACGATGACGCCCGGGAACTGAAAGCGGCTACTGCAAAAAGTATATCTGCTCCTAAGTTTCCCTATAAACCGCCGGTGCCTGATGAATACCGACCATCAATTGCGCTTGTCGGATGTGGGGGTATCGCCAAGAACCATCTGGATGCCTATCGTGGTATGGGTTACTCAGTCGTTGCGTTGTGCGATATGAATCTGGCAGCTGCGGAGTCTCTGCGGGATGAATATTTTCCGGAGGCAATTGTGACTGATGATGCGGAAGAAATTTTTGCGCGCGAAGACATCGAAGTGGTTGACCTTGCTTTGCACCCGGCACCAAGACTTACTTTGATAAAGCGTGCGCTGGAGGCGGACAAACACGTCTTGAGCCAGAAGCCCTTTGTCACTGACATTCGTGAGGGTCGCAAGCTTGTTGAACTCGCGCAGCAACATGGCCGCAAACTAGCGGTTAACCAGAACGGGCGCTGGGCACCGTATTTTAGTTATTTACGACAAGTGTTAAAGAATGATTTGCTGGGAGATATTGTCTCATGTGACATTCACATTGCATGGGACCACACTTGGATCAAAGGAACTCATTTTGAGAATATCCATCACATCTTACTTTACGATTTTGCTATCCATTGGTTCGACATGGTTTCTTGTGTGTTTGGCGAGAGCTGCCCGACTCAGGTCTTTGCTAATACTTCGCGCGTCCCAGATCAGGATGTTGAACCGCCTTTGAGCGCAGGTGCTTTGGTGAGTTTTGATGCCGGCCAAGCGTCACTGAATTTCCACGCTGCCACACAATTCTCTCCTGCCGAGACCACGGTGGTCACTGGCACCAAGGGCACGTTCCGCAGCACTGGACCAGTTTGTGCTAACGACCAAGTTACGCTGACTACTGCTGAGGGAGAAGCAGTAGTTCCGCTCGACGGTAATTGGTTTAATGATGGCTTCGCCGGTGCGATGGGCGAGCTGCTGTGCGCGATCGAAGAAGATCGCGAGCCGGAAAACTCGGCAAAGGAAAACCTGCGTAGCCTGGAGCTTTGTTTTGCCGCCATGACCAGCGCCGATTCTGGCCAGCCAATCAAACCTGGGGGTATCCTCGATATTACCATTTGAATCAGCCGTCTTACTGAAACAAAATGACCACGAACTCCGTAAATTTGTTACTCATGAAAACCACAGGATTTATCTGTCTCTCTCTGATCCTTTGCATGACCTTCAGTTGCGCAAAGGCTGAAAAATCATCCCCTTTGTTCAATGGCAAAAACCTTGACGGCTGGACGGCTCTCCCCGGAGGGACTTGGAGTGTTAAAAACGGGGCCATTGTCGGCAAAAGTCCAAAGAGCGAAAAACGTCACGGTATGCTGCTTTCCAATAAGCAGTATTCAGATTTTGTCGTCACTGCCAAGTTTCGTGTTATTAAAGGTAATAGTGGTTTTTACTTCCGCGCTGCCCGAGTCGATAGCAAAGTGAGCGTCAATGGTTTTCAAGTCGAAGTTGATCAGTCCCAGATGACTGGAGGCCTTTATGAAACCGGAGACCGGGCATGGGTTAGCAAGCCAACTAAAGAGGAAATACCAAAGAAAAACTATAAACCCGGGGAATGGACCACACTTGAGCTCCGTGCAGTCGGTCGGGATATCGAGGTCAAAATCAATGGCGTGGTTTCGTCAAAACTGACTAACGATAAGGGACGAATTAAAGGACACTTCGGTCTACAGCTTCATGGCGGACAAGACATGCACGTGGAGTATAAGGACATCAATATTCGTGAGGTCGTTGATGAGCACGGCTTTGTTGAAATGTTTAACGGCAAGGATCTAACGGGTTGGCAAACCAAAGGCAACTGGGTTGTTGAAAAGGACAACGTGATCGCACTCCAACCTCGCGCTGGCGAAAGCGGATGGCAGCGATACGATGCCTACCTAACGACTAATCGCACATACGCTGACTTTGTTATCGATTTAGAATTTAAGTTTGAACGGAGAGGAAACTCAGGCGTTTTCATGCGCGTTGGTGATCTTGAAAATCACGTCACAAGCGGATTTGAAGTGCAAATCCTTGATACTCATGGGAAAAAGAAATTTGGGCATCATGATTGCGGTGGTGTCATTCGGACTTCAGCTCCAAAGAAGATGGTAGTAAAGCCAGCTGGTGAATGGAACCACTATACGATCACCATGAAGGGCACACACCTCAAAGTCGTGTTAAACGATGAACTGATTCAAGACCTTGATCTCAGCAAAACCAATATGAAGGATCGTCCTGCACAAGGCTACATCAGTTTCCAGGATGAGGCCAAAAGAGTCTGGTATCGCAATGTACGCATCAAGGAGCTGAAGTAAGGCATAGCCATCAGCCATATTTTATAGCTGATCTAGCTAATTAGTCAGCTAGCTCCCACGCCTTACGCTGGATTTGATAATCAGGTAGCGATTTGTGATCTTTCCAGCCTCGGTGAAAAACTTCAGTTGCGGATCCTGACATGGGCGGCACAAGCCAGCTCCAATCACCGGATACTAGACGTTTTTCTGACTGTTCTTTTTTCACAAAGCGCATGAATTCTGATGATGCACGATGATGATCAACGATACGGACACCATCTTCAGAGTAAGAATGTAGAACTGCTTCATTTAACTCTACAAGAGCGCGATCTTTCCAGAGAGTTTCTGTCTTTTTACCTAAAAGGTTCATTTTATCGGCTATGACCGGTAATTTATTGTAACGTCCTTCATCCCCAAGATCACGTGATCCAATTTCTGTTCCCATATACCATCCATTGAACGGTGCCGCGCGAAAATTGAGTCCGCCAATACGAAGGTTCATATCAGAGAGAATTGGAACCGCATACCATTCCAGTCCAAGATCTGCAAACCACTCGAAGCTCGGATGACGGAGTGCCACTTTCAGGCAATCATTCTCTGGTGGGTTGAAAATTTGCGCTCTTTCGCCGCGTTTTTGAATGATCCATGGTAACAAGTCAAAATCAGTCCCCTTTCCTTGCCAGCCCATTTTTTGAGCAATTTCAGTGAATTTCTCATTCTTGGGATCACCTAAATAATGACCGTTGGCTTGCTTGCCATAGCCCGCATATCCAAAAAGCTGATGGTTCCATATACGTAGCGATGGGCCATGCTGGTCTTCCGGGGCATAAATACTCACCAACGGCTTAATTTTTCCGCCGTTTGTGGCATGACGTATGTGTTCGATCAAATCCGCTGCTACTGCTTCAGGCTCGCGGAGATTACGTTTGTCGCGTATCTCTAGTGAAGACCAGAAGAGCCTGCCGATACAGCGGGCGTTGTTGCGCCAAGCAACGCGTGCACCGTGCTCGAGCTCTTCAAAGCTCGGTTGCCATGGCTGGTTATCATCGAAGGCATCACGTGCTGCTGTTTGTCTGATAGAAAGCTTTGCCTGATCCCAGCCCAGTTCGTTATGACAAAGAGCAAGAAAATCTAAAGCCTCTTGTTTTTTTGGACATGATTGGGGTGATGGCATAATTGCTATGTGTCAGTGGTGCGACGCTACTCAGCTTATTCAGTGAGGTCAAATGCTTTGATTAGCGCTTAATTTAGCGGTCGATCCCTGACGCCTAAGCTCATACGTGATGATTTTTTAGAGTAATATCTTATTTACTTAAAACTAACAGTAAGGCGGTCTATGCTGGGTTTTGACTTGTTTTCTGTCGTGTCATCCATCTTTAATTCGACTTGAAATCCAAACCCGTCAGGCAGCTCTGATAGGTCGAGCTGTGCAGGGATTCGCTTAATCTGTTTAGAGAAGCCGGCAATGTAGTCGTAGCTTTCTCTCACGGCTGACCAATTGCTCCACTTGTCAATTTTTCCATCGTTATTGGTATCCACACCGACACGTGCTTCGACTTTTTCAACCCATGGCCCTGAGCTGACGAAGTCGGTTTTCTGTTGCGTCGCGAGATAGAATTGTCCTTCGGCGAAACAGACGTCGGGGTCGGGGTGGCCTTTACCGATATTGTCGCACCATGTGAATGGTTGATCGATCGATGATGAAGTGAACCAACCAACGCTCATTTCGTGACCACCGACTGGGTCGTAGTCGCCAAACAGGTAATACTGACCACCGATGCTGATTGCTGCCCAGTCTCCGTATGCTTCCTGTTCGGGCTCGTGGATATTATACTCGGCGATGCTGGTTTTGAAATTCTTGGGGTCTTCCTTTACCCAGTGTGGGTGTTTGTAGGTGCCGATTTTTCCGGTGGGTTCGGTGCGGTTATCGATAGCGGGTTTTTTGGCGACAAATCCACTGATACCATCGGGACTTACAAAGTGACCAGCGAGTGGGGAGTCCCATGACCGTTTGTTGGCGCTGATTGGGCTCCAGTCCTCAATGATGCAGTGCATCTTGCCATCGAGAGCGCGGATGAAGCCCGCGTCAGATCCATGTGACGGGTCTGTGACTGCGATGCCTTTGTTCTCGCCAGGTTCACCGTCGGTTAGATCGCTGTCCACATAGACGTGAGGGTCCTGATCATTGGGGAAATCATAGTAAATGTAAGCATTACCATCGACCATTTCGGCACTGGTCACCCACTTGGAGAAGCTTTCTGTCACAGGTCCGTGGTGCACCCAGTTTTTCATGTCGCGGCTCTGCCATGCGTGGTAGCCGCCTTTGCTTGGTTTAAGACCGCCCGGCGCGTTGAACTGGTTGGCAAATCTTGTAGTCTGCAACGTTATATCAAATCCGTCGAGCTCGGCTACTTCTGGCGTGAATGGAGTCAAGGGTTTGGCTTTCACACCCTTTTTTTTACGCCGCGGATGACTATCTGCATAGCGGCCAAACATCCAGTAGTTGTCCGGTCCCATCGTCAGCAGGACCGGTGCGTCCTTGAGATTTGACGGGCCGAGGTTGTCGATTGGGTTCCAGTTTTGCCAGATAGGTGACTGAGTGATTGTTAGGGATTTTGCTGAGCGTTTCGAATCAAATGAGCGTAATTTTGTTAATACAGTTGCTTTTTTTGCTATCGGTGAAATTTGACCGTTTTCAATGACGGCACCGTCTGATTTTAGTATATGATTATTCCAGTCATTATTACTGTTGATTTCCCAAGTATTATTATCGGCGTGAATAATCAACGAAGTAAGCAGAGCACTTGACACGATTATGTTTAGGCAATTTAGTTTCATAGTTGGAGAAAATTGAATTTGAGATGAGCTAATTGAAGACGTGGTATTTCATCCAATTTGGCATAATAGTTTACATTAAAAAGTTAATTACATAGATTTCGTTATTATGTATTATCAATGCGTCAAATTACGGCAGATTATTATAGCAGTCTATTTGTCGATATCTTTGGATGGCGTCGCTGACAGCAGTGGACCCTATCTTGCCAGTGGGATTAAGATTGGCGAGGTTGATCAGACGTCTGCAATTGTTTGGGTGAGGCTGACCCATGAGAAGCGTGCCCACTTCGACAAGCTGCCAATTTTAACTAAAGGCCTGAAGCGTAATGAAAAAGATGCTGAAAGCATGCCTGAGGGAGTTGCTAGGGGTATGGCGGGAGAAGTTCGAGTAGGGTATGTGGCAACAAATGAAAAAAGAGCTTTTGCATGGACTGATTGGACGCAGGTGCTCGCAGAGAATGATTTTACCCATCAATTTAAATTAGCCGATCTTAAGTCTGGTGCCAGCTATAGCTGCATTGTCCAAGTGCGCGGAGTTGGGAGTGACAAACTTTCTAGCACAACGAATGGGAGCTTTAAGACAGCACCTAAAAAAACTCAACCTGTGCCAATCCGGTTCATCGTCACGACCTGCCAGTCGGTTAGAAGTATTGATTCCGGCGCGCAGGGGCATGTGGCATACAAGACAATGCTGGAACTTGACCCGCACTTCTTTGTACACACAGGTGACATTCTTTACTACGACAAAGCTCCGCTGTGTAAAAATATCAAGCAAGCGCGTGCGAAGTGGAATCTCATCTTTGCGTATGAGCACAATATGAATTTCCACCGTCAGGTTAGTTCTTATTTTATGAAAGATGATCACGACACGCTCAAAAACGATTGCTGGCCAGGTCAGACGTATGGTGACCTAACTTTTGACCAAGGGTTGAAAATATTCCGTGAGCAAGTTCCTATGGGAAAAAAAACCTACCGGACGATCCGGTGGGGCAAGCACGTCCAGATCTGGTTAACAGAACATCGTGACTTCAGAACTTCTAATCGGGTGGAAGATGGCCCAGAAAAAACGATTTTAGGCATGGAGCAGAAGGCGTGGCTAATGAGAACGATGAAGCAGTCCGATGCGACTCACAAATTTCTTATTGTCCCGGGGCCAATTGTCGGGCCTGATAAGCGGGGCAAAAATGACAACCATTCAAATAAAGGTTTTTCTAACGAGGGCCAGCAGCTACGCAATTTTCTGGCAAAACAAAAAAATACCTACGTCATCTGCGGTGACCGGCATTGGCAGTATTGCTCAAAAGATCCTCAAACCGGAGTTCTTGAAATGGGCTGCGGACCGGTTAATGACCAACACATGTTTGGCGGTGCACCCAAGGCAGATAAAACCTATCACCGGTTTTTTGGCAAAAAAGGAGGATTTCTTGCCGTTACGGTAGTGGATGGAAAAGCCAAGGCCGAATGGATGTCAGCTGACGTTAAAGGCAATACCGGGAAACCCGAAATCCGCTATACTGAGCTGTTAGGTAGCAGGTGATTTTCGTGGCTAGACGGCATAAAAAGCAGTTTCCCGTCAGCCGTAAGTATAGATGCAGCATAAAATATTATTCTGTTAGTAACTTAGTGAGCGTGATTTTTTCTTTGCTGTGTGGGGAATGAAATTGTAACGTTAGAGCACTAGGATGATAGGCAAGGCGAGCAAATAGTTTTATAATGATGAACTTAATACAATTACTACGGTGCGCAGCAGTTGTCGTCATTTTTCAATCTGTTGTTACGGCTGGGGAAAAGCCAAACATCATCGTAATTTTTACAGACGACCAAGGTTATGCTGATTTAGGCTGCCAGGATTCGTTAAAGGATTTGAAAACGCCACATATTGACCAACTGGCCCAAGACGGTGTGCGTTGTACTAGTGGTTATATCACAGCCCCCCAATGCATTCCCTCGCGTGCCGGATTGTTGAGTGGTCGTGATCAGAATCGCTTTGGTCTCGATGCCAATGGCATTATTCCAATGCCACTTGATGAGTTTTTGATTCCGCAGCGATTGCAAAAAGCGGGCTACGTCACAGGCATGGTTGGCAAGTGGCATCTCGATCCAAATCACGGATCAAAAGAATGGATTCGTAAACATTTGCCTGACGCTGAACCAAAAGGAAAAGGAGGTAGAGTGTCGATCCCTCACAAGCTGGCACGGCCATATTTTCCTGATATGCGTGGTTTTACAGATGTTTTTTGTGGGCATACTCAGAGTTACTGGGCTAATTTTGATTTGGATGGCAAGGATGTTAAACCGGCCAAGCAGCTACGCAAAAAGGGGTATCGTCTCGATATTCAGACAGATGCCGCATTGTCATTCATCGATAGGAATGCCAAAAAACCATTCTTCCTCTATTTGCCGTATTTTGCACCTCATGTTCCACTCGATGCGACGGAGAAGTACTTGAAGCGATTTCCAGGGAAAATGCCTGAGCGCCGTCGTATAGCACTTGCCATGATGGCCGCCATTGACGATGGGGTAGGACGAATTCGAGATCGATTGGCTGATCACAAATTGACGGAAAATACCTTGATCTTTTTTATCAGCGATAATGGTGCGCCGCTGAAGGCTGACATGAAGGATCTCCCTCTGTCATATAAAAAGGGAGCGTGGAATGGATCGCGCAATGATCCCTGGGTGGGTGAAAAAGGAATGCTTACCGAAGGAGGTATTCGAGTTCCATTCATCGTGACTTGGCCTGGTAGATTGCCGACCGGAAAAATATACAAGCATCCTGTCAGCTCGCTGGATGTCGGGGCGACCGCAGTCGAGCTCGCAGGCTTGTCAAAAGATTCAAAGCTAGATGGAATGAACCTCATTCCTCATCTGACCGATAAGGTGAAGGCACCTCCTCACAAGAAGTTATTTTGGCGGTTTTGGCGACAGGCAGCTGTGCGCGAAGGTAAGTGGAAATATTACCAAGCCGGTGACCGCAAGTATCTTTTTGATTTAAGTAGTCCTGAGCACGAAAAGGTGAATCTGATCAAGAAACATCCGGAGATGGCTGCTGAACTCGAGGCATCACTCCAATCGTGGGCAAAAACACTCAAAAACTCGGGTTTGCCGACTGGTAAACTCAACGGTGCTGAACTTAAATGGGTTGATCACTTCCTACCTAAATAGATTAAAAAATGTCATGCCTGCTAAGAAAAAGAAAACGGACAATCCGCTAGTGGGCAAGGCGTTGATTAAGGAAGTCAATCGCCGCATTCGCGCTGCCCGCAGCTACTGGAATGCCCATAATAATCGGGCATGTCGGGGGGAGCGAGAAAAGGCGATGGCACTTTACGAAACACTAACCAAGGAGCAGCGCGAGCAAGTGCCCCAGACGTTGCGGGTGTGGCTGCGCTATCGAAGTGAGAAATACTTTGGTGAACACAGAACAAAACCGGCCAGTGACAGGAAGTGATACGAAGATTCTGTAGTTTGGTGAATCAGTGATTCAGCTCTACGGGTGTGCCTCCGTTCAAGCGTGACTGCTCGGCAGCAAATCCGATCAAGTGGCCTTCGACAGAGTTTTCAATGAGTGAGCTATCGGATCCTTCTCCACGGAAGATGGCATCCATAGCGTTAACCAATCCATAGTCACCACCACCGTGGCCTTGATAGCCGTCGTCATTGATTTCATCAAGATCAACGAATTTTGTTTCTCCGCTTTCATGGTCGCGGATGCTGATGTCGTGACCCGAGATGATTTTATGTTCATCGCCTCCTCGCAGGCATGCCTTGGTTCCAAAAACTTCCAACGCTCTACCGCAATCAAACGCAGTCATGGTCAGACTGGCCGTGCTGCCGTTTTCAAAGTCCATGTTCACGACCTGATGATCGACAGCATCGTTATCACATTTCCAGACGCAGCGTCCCCAGGCGCATGTTTTCAACCATTCGGCGACCTCTTCTTTAGTGCGCTCAGTTGGGTGAGGGTAGATCATTCTGAGCCAACGCTCGTGCTTGTCTAGATAATGGTGAGCATCATACATACAGCTTCCTCCTTGAGGAGCAGCGTGCGGACATCCGTCAGTGCAGCGGGCGGTGGCTCCCTCAGGGGCATGAGATTCATTGAAGTAGGAAAGTCGGCCGTATGAGCTAACACTTTTACACTGGCTGCCTAACAGCCACGCGATATAATCGGTGTCGTGACTGCACTTGGCGATGATCATCGGGGTGCTTTCACCTGTCTTTGCCCAGTGGCCGCGAACGTAGGAGTGCCCGTGATGCCAAGCATCAACTCCCTCATGGGCGTGCATGGAGATGACGTCGCCGAGCTGTCCCGACCGAATAATCTCATGCACCTTCGAGTAAAAGGGCGTGTAGCGCAGGACAAAGCAGAGCAGAATCTTACGGTCATACTTTTTTGCCAGCTCGGTCAGTTTGAGAGTTTCCTCAAGTGTTTGCGCGGCTGGTTTTTCCAGTAGCAGATGGTATCCTTTCTCGAGTGCCTTTTTAGCGGGTTCGAAGTGGTAGTTGTCCTGGGTGCCAATGAAGGCAACATCAGCCATCCGTTCTTCAGCGAGTAGTTCGTCCGCTGAGGCAAAACTTTTAAAGTCGGAGTTATTGGAAATTTTCCTGAGTGTGTCACGTCTCTCTGGGACAGGATCGGCTCCTGCCACCACGGAGTAGCGGTCACCCAGGCCGACGGCGATTTCCAAATAGGTTCTGGCACGAGACCCGCAGCCAATGGCCGCAATGGTTAGGGGAGATGCTTGGTTTGGCATGGGCGGAGACTGCACCAAACCCATCTCGGATTACCAGTGGAAAATCACTGGAGCCGGCACGATGCGGATTTTGCCAGGGCCGTTGTTTTTCTTTCTGGTGAGTGATGTGACCACGTTGTCTTTAAATTTGACGGTGGTGCGAGAGCGTTCTTCAACGGTCACATGAGAGAGTTGCCGGTAAACTTGGCCAGTATGAGGATCGACGGTTTTCCTGTAGTGTTTTTGTTCCTCGGTGATGACGTAGTCCCATTTCCCTGACTGGCCATCGCGGGTTTGTACAATCTCAGTTTCTGTGGGCTCACCGAGTGAAGTTTGGACTTCATCGAGGGTCATGCCGATGGCGACTTCCTTATTGGCGATCAAGTCCTTAACTATCAATTGGCGTTTGTAGAGTTGTTTAAGATTGCTGATGAAATCCTTGTCCTTGGATGCGAGATGATTTGGATTTACCCAGCCTGTAACTCCTGCATGACTTGCCTTGCCTTTAACGCAGTAGGCTTTTTCGGTCATGGCGATGAGCTCTACCTTGGTGTTTGTCTTAAATAAACCAAGACGGCGTCCGTTTTTGCCTTTTTTGGTTGCATAGACGGTGGTTGGTTGAACCACGAGCAAGGTGATTGAGCGGCCAATGTGTTCTTCCAGGTAAATGACGTCTGGGTCGTTGTTGAGTAGAGACTTTTTAGGACTGGCTGAAGAACTTACCAGTGAGATGCTAATGGTGATGAGAAAAACAAAAATTTTCATAAATGGATTTAGGTTAATGTGGTGTATCCAAGCTAGATTCCACTTTGCTGTTCTTGAGACGTTGCTTGCCGTTTGTCTATTCAATTTAAAAATGGTTTAGCTGTTTTAAGTTTAATGAGCATAAGTAATGGCACATTCATTATTTATTGTCCATGCTGTTGATCAATATGTATTGCATTCCAGTGCATTAGGTTAATTGGGAATTAAGATCCCGAATGCGGGATAAGAATAGTTGCCACACACCCGCCGCTGGGATGATTTTCTAGGGAAACTTCACCGCCGTGTAATTTGATCGCCTCACGCACAAGTGGTAACCCTAGTCCTGTTCCTTTCTGGTCAGATCCAGGCCTTGTTAGTGAGTAAAAGTGCTCAAAAACACGTTTTTTAGCGTAATCTGGCAGGCCAAGTCCTTGATCGGTAATGGAGACCTGCACGTGCGTATTAGATTTTTTCAGCTTAAACATAATTACTTTATCATTTGGAGAGAATCCGATGGCATTATCAAGCAAGTTGATCAGTGCGAGGCGAAGCATCATGGTGTCACCAGTAATGTGAATGCTTTCTTGAAAAGTGCATTTCAGCGACAGATTTTTAACGATAAGCCTGTGGCTGCACTCATTAGTAATTTCATGGCACAGGCGGGTCAGATTGATTGAGCGTTTGTGTTCAAGGTGTGGTTTTCTTTCCAGTTCTACGAGGCGTAGCAGATCTTTTATGAGACTCTCACTCCTTGCGGTTTCACGCTGGATATTCGTCAGAAAACGTTGGCGTTTATCTGCAGGCATATCCTCCTCTAATAGTTCTGCTGCCCCCTTGATGGCAGCCATTGGACTTTTAAGTTCGTGAGTTAATGTGGAGACGTAGTTCTCTACATAGCGGCGGCCTTCGAGTGTCTCACGCATGTTGTGAAGCGCTTTGCCGAGGGTGTTGACCTCCTTGCCTTTGCCGAGTGATGGTATGGGCAAGCGCTCACCCTTGGAAATCGAGCGTGCATAGCACGTGAGTCGGCCGATTGGCTGAAATAACCAGATAAAGACTGCACCGGTTAATAAAATGACGCCGCCGCCTATGGAGAGAATGGCTGTGAGAATGTCTCGGCGGCGATCAGTTATAAAGTTGAGAACGTCCGCTTGAGGTTTATAGATCGTTAAAACCGCTATAATTGTATCGTCTGATTTGACAGGGGCGGCGACGTAAAGAATAGAGCTGTCTGGGTTGTTGTCATCCTCACGTGATGAGCGCGCTCCGTAGCCCCCGTTTAGAGTCCGCAAGACATCATTGTAACCCGATAGGTCTTGTCCTTCACGGCGGCCATTATCGGAGTCAAATATGACAATCCCTTTTGAATCGGTTAAGTATGCATTTAATCCAATGCGTGTTTTGGTATGTTTGTGAATTTTTGCTTCTAGCGTGTGTGACTGTGCCCGTGAAAATGCACCGCGTAGTAAACGAATGTCTTGCTCTTTCCCTTCCTTGAGCTCGTTTTCGATCATGCCAGCCATCACGTGAGCCGTATCAACCATAACCTCTTCGGTCGCTTGGAAGGTTTGAGCCTCGATATCATCCAATAAGAAATCAAATAAGCGGTAAAACCCGAACCCAATGATGAGCGCGAGAAAAAATAGCGTAACTCTGGTCAGGCGCATCGTTGATTAATCCAAGTTAAGTGTGTAGCCCAGTCCACGTCTTGTTTCAATAGGATCGCTGCCATCCGGAGTGCAGGCGCGGAGTTTGGCGCGTAGTGACTTGATATGGGCATCAACTGTGCGGTCCATCGCGGAGCCGGGGTCTACCCATGCTTTTTCTAATAATTGTTCTCGAGTGAAGATACGCCCCGGCTGAGTCATCAATGCGGCCAATAGTTTATACTCGTGCGCTGTGAGAGCGAGCGCTTGTCCATGACTAGAAATGGTCATGGTTTCTTCATTGTGATACAGCGCATCTGTTGGCTTTTGGTTTTTTTTTGATCGATTATGAGGTGAGCCACGCCTCAGAATGGCACGCACTCTGGCAGCAATCTCTCTGGGGCTGAATGGCTTAGTGACGTAGTCGTCACCGCCTAGCTCAAGGCCAAGAATACGATCAACTTCAGAGTCTCTGGCAGTAAGAAATAGCAATGGAAGCCCAGAGTTTTTTCTGATTGCTTTGCAAAGGTCGAAGCCCGACATGTCTGGTAAGCCGACATCGAGAATGGCGAGTTGAAATGAATCATCTAGGACCTTCAGTGCGGAACAGCCTGTGGTCGTGTGCAATACCTCGAAGTGCTCAGTTTCCAATGCGTAGATCAGGTTTTCCGCAATGGATCGCTCGTCTTCGACTAATAAAATTTTTGGCATGGGTAAATATTAGGGTTACAACGAAAACTTCCCAACACCAAATATCTTGGATCTTAGGATAAACCACTCGACAGCTTGAATTTACGCCACTAGTTTGTGACCCGATTACAAATTAACAATACTTTATGAAAACGAAACATAAATCCATTTCCCTTGCATTGGCAGGAATCATATCTGCGGGACAAGTCTGCGCACAAGCACCAGCTCCGCCGTCAATTCCAATGCCACCAGCCGCACCAAAAATATCTAAAGAAGAAGCCTTTAAGATTGGATCTTACGTGCTTGGTCACCAGCAGGGTCAAGGTTTGAATGGAGCAGGATTTGGAGAGAATGAGTTCAATACGGACGAGCTTTTAAGAGGGCTTATGGCTGGACTCAAGGGTGAGAAGCCAGAAATTCCAGAAGAAAAAATGCGTGCTGCGATGCAGACGTTACAAGGCCTTGCTAAGGATCGCGCCGACAAACTTGCCCAGAAAAAATTGGCTGACAACAAAGCCTTCCTTGATACCAATGGAAAACGTGAAGGGGTCAAAACGACCTCCAGCGGCTTGCAATACGAAATCATCAGCAAAGGAGGCGACAGAAAATACGTTGCGCCTGCAGGCGGCGCACAGGACACTGGCACCAAATTTGTCCTTCACTACAAAGGTTCGCTTATCAACGGTGAAGAGTTTGATAGCTCCATCAAACACCAGCCTGATGGTAAGCCTGCCGAATTTACCCTGCAGGTTGTCCCCGGGTTTGCTGAAGCACTTAAAACAATGCCAGTAGGCGCCAAGTGGAAAATTTTCATTCCATCGGCCTTAGGTTACGGGGCATCACCCAGAGGTCCTGGAGGACCCAACAGCGTGTTGATTTTCGAAATCGAACTGATTGATATTAAGTCAGCGCCTGCCGCACCTACGATCCAGCCAAGCCCAGCAGCACGGGCAAGAGCGAGTGCCACTACACCTCCCGTGCAAGTCCCCGCTCCACCCAAGCCAACCTCGAAGAAAAAGCCATAATAAATTCAAGGGTTGCCCTGTGGCACAATTTAACCAAGGCTACCCCGACGATTTGGGGTAGCCTTTTTTGATATTTCAGGCTCAACGATCAATTACCAATTAATATGTACCGCACAGGAATAGGATATGATGTTCACCAATTTGCTGAAGGCCGCCCGTTGATTTTGGGTGGCGTTGAAATACCGCATAGTCATGGTTTGTCAGGGCACTCAGATGCTGATGTGTTGAGTCATGCGATTGCGGACGCAATTTTAGGTTGTCTTGGATTAGCTGATATTGGTTATTATTTCCCACCAGATGACAATAGTATCGAGGGTATTTCTTCGCTTAAGATTTTGGAAAAGTGCCGTGAGCTTGGTGATGAGAGAGGTGCAGTCATTCAGAATATTGATTCCACGATGATTGCAGAGGCACCAAAGGTATTGGGCTATGCTGAGGAAATGAAAATAAACATAGCGTCTGCCCTCGGAATTACGTCCAGCCAGGTAGGAATCAAGGCGACAACAAACGAAACCATGGGCTTTGTTGGCCGCAAGGAAGGTATCGCCGCGCTGGCATCTGCTATGATCAAGCTTCCTGAGTAATTTACACGATGGCAAAAATTCCAGACTTGCCAAAAAATGAACGTCCACGTGAGCGGTTGGCGCGTTTGGGCGCGTCATCAGTCAGTGATGCCGAGTTGCTCGCTATTTTTCTTAGAGTGGGTGTCAAAGGCAGTAGTGCGATAGAGGTGGGTAGAAAATTACTCAAAAAACATGGGAGCCTGAGTGAGCTTGGAGGTCTGACAGTAAGGGAGCTCTCATTGGAGCATGGATTAGGCCCTGCGAAGGCAGCTCAGCTGCTTGCGGCATTTGAGCTAGGTGCCCGCACTGCGAATGAAAAGATGGCTCGGACTCCAATGAACAGCTCGGACGCAATTTACGATGCCGTTGCACCAAGAATGGCATACGAGCGGAAAGAACATGTTCTTATCATATTATTGGACAGTAAGTTGTGTGCCATTCGAATGATAGAGCTCAGTGTTGGTAATGCAAACATGGCTCTTTGCGAACCACGTGATGTGTTACATCATGTGCTAATCAATTGTGCGTCTGCATTTGTATTAGTTCATAATCATCCCTCCGGTGATCCGAGCCCGAGTAAGCAAGATATCCATTTAACACGAAACCTCGCTGAGGCATCCAGTATCCTGCGTGTTCGCTTTGTTGACCACATGATTATTGGAAGGCCTGCAGATAATCGAGCCCAACCGTATTACTCATTTGTATCAAATGGAAGGATCTAGTAGTGACGAATAAGTGAAAAACTTGCACAACTATGAATTATTTATCTCTTGTTTTCTCATTCACAATTGTGATGGCTGTTGAGGCGAAGCTGCCAAACATTGTTTTTATTCTCGCTGATGATCTGGGATACGGTGAATTAGGATGTTACGGGCAGGAAAAGATTAATACCCCTGTTATTGATCAGCTTGCTGCTGAGGGAATGAAATTCACTCAGCATTACACGGGTGCACCGGTCTGCGCTCCTGCTCGATGTGTGCTGATGACCGGCAAGCATTTAGCGCATGCGGAAATCCGTGGCAACCGCGATTCTGGTAATGGGAAAATTTTCCCCGGTCAGTGGCCGATCACAGCCGATGCCTTAACCATCGCTGAGGTACTAAAAAAAGCGGGCTACACGACTGGTGCGTTTGGTAAGTGGGGGCTTGGACCTTCTGACTCGTCTGGAGATCCTAACAAGCAAGGGTTTGACAATTACTATGGTTTTAACTGCCAACGAAATGCCCATAGTTTTTACCCTCCGTTTCTTGATTGTGATGGAAAAGAGCTTTCTGTTAACAAGAACCCTGTCCTTGGACATATCAAAAAACCCAAGGGTGAGGTCAACGCAGATGATTACCGCGATGAAAACTACGCTCCCGATTTGATTCTGGCTGAGTGTCTCAAATTTATTGATTCTAATAAAGACAACCCCTTTTTCCTATATTTGCCGTTTGTGGAACCTCATGTCTCAATGCATCCTCCCCAAGTGTGGGTCGATAAATATCCCAAGGAATGGGACAAAGAGCCCTATCGTGGAAACCGTGGGTATATACCCCACCCGCGTCCTCGCGCTGGTTATGCAGCAATGATTTCAGATTTCGATGAACATATAGGCAAAGTGCTTGACCGGCTAAAGAAGCATGGGATTGCAGATAATACTCTTGTTATTTTCACGTCTGACAATGGCCCGACTCATGATGTAGGTGGTGTAGACACCCAATTCTTCAACTCGACTGGTGGACTTCGCGGACGTAAGGGAAGTTGTTATGAAGGTGGTATTCGCGTGCCGACGATCGTTCGCTGGCATGGCATGATAAAGCCGGGAAGTTCAACTAATGCGGCAAGCTATTTTCCAGACTGGTTTCCTACTCTTGCTGCGGTTGGTCGGGCTGCTTTGGATGATGCACCGAATGGGAATCTTGATGGCGTATCGCTATTACCTGTGCTTATGGGCGGGAAAATACCGAAGCGGCATGAGCCAATGATCTGGGAGTTTAGTGGCTATGGAGGAATTGTTGCCATTCGTGATGGTAAATGGAAGGCGCTGCGACGTGGATTAAAAAGAGAAAAAGGGCCATCTCCATGGGAATTATATGATCTTGATACTGATCGAAACGAGCAAAACGACCTCGCTAAGAAAAACCCTAAAATCGTCAAGCAGCTAGAAAAAAGATGGTTACAAACACGCGTTGACGAACCTCATTTTCCGCTGCCATTGATAGAAAATCATCGTGGTAAGTAGGGAGCTCTGTATTTCATGGCTGATAGTAGCTTTAACATTTGAGATCTGATCTATTCTAGATAGCATACTTTTATGCCCAAGATTCATCCAAGTGCCATTGTAAGTGAGCAAGCTGAGCTGGCTGATGACGTGACCGTCGGAGCCTTCACCATTATTGATGCTGGGGTTAAGATAGGTATGGGATGTAGGATCGGGGCACAAGCCTGGATCACTGGAGGTGCTACTATGGGTGAGGGGAATTCTGTTGGCTATGGTAGTATTATTGGTGCTGAGCCACAGTCGATAGGATTTGATCCAGAGACGAACAGTAGTGTTGTGATTGGATCAAATAATAATATTCGTGAGTATGTTACTATTCACCGCAGTATCGAAGAGGGGGGGTGCACGACGGTAGAGGATAAAAATTACCTAATGACGGGGGTGCATCTTGCGCATGACGTGAGAATGGGTAGTCATAACAGTTTGGCTAACAATGTATTGCTCGCGGGCCATATTAAGATGGGCGACCACATTTTTCTTGGGGGTGGGGGAGGATTTCATCAGTTCATACACATTGGATCTTATTCAATCGTGCAGGGAAATGCTGTGGTGAGTCTTGATGTTCCGCCGTTTTGTATGGCACATGGACGCAACGAATTGGCTGGACTGAATGTAATAGGTCTTCGCCGTGGAGGGTTTACCCCAGAGGAGCGCTCTGATATAAAACGTGCTTATAATCTCTTGTTCCGAGGTGGTGATAACCTCACTGAGGCACTAGCTGTGGCTGATGAGAGAACTTGGACGGATGTTGCAAAAACACTCCTTCATTCAGCACGTCATGCATCGCGTAAAGGGCTCATGCAACGCGCATGAGTTGATCGATCGTCTTAAAACTGTAGTTTAGCCAACCAATTTTTACACGTCTTGTGCCTATAAGGTTCTGTACTAAATTACCTACCAGCTTTGTTTGTATTTTAGAATTCCTTCGGCAATTCCCTCGGCGAGTGATTGTCGGAACCATGCTTTTTTCATCCGCTCCCGCTCTTTTCTGTTGGAAACAAAACCACCCTCAACGAGTATAGCTGGATATTTTGAGTTACGAATGACGTAAAAGCGTGCATATTTAGCTCCACGATTTGGAGTACTTAATTTGCTGGTGATGCCCCTCTGAACATGGTTGGCGAGTTTCTTGCCTTCTGATCCGTGATAGAAAGTCTCTAACCCGCTGGCCTCTCTCCTCCATGCGTGATTAAAGTGAATGCTAACAAAGATTGACCTGCTGTAGCGCTTGCCAATTGCGACTCGTCTGGGCAGTGAAATAAATACATCGCTACGGCGCGTCATTTTAGTGCTAATGCCACGTTGTTTGAGGATATACTCAAGTCGCAGAGCTGTATCGAGCGCGAGGTGTTTCTCATAAACTTTTCCTGAGTTTCCTCCTTTGTCGTGGCCGCCGTGTCCTGGGTCGATAACGACATAACGAAAGCTCTTGGCTTGCGTTGTGCCTACTAGTAATACGATTAAGGTGATACAGGCTAACAAGAACCTGTGCGTTTTTCTGGAGATCATGCGATGGCTTAGGCTCGTCTATGTTGTGAATAGGTTACTTTCTATATGTAAATGGTGGCCGCTCGGAAATGTTGCGAATTTTTTTCCGCTGTGCCGCTTCGGCTTCAGGGTTAAAAGGGATGGCCCCTGCTACAACTACGTCATCGTTTAGCAGATAAAGTCTTGGGTCGCTGCCTGACTTCCCTCGTTTATGGTGGCTGATAGAGAGCAAACGGCCATTTGGAGAAATGGTAACATGTGTAAAAATTGCAGGTCTTACTTGGTAAAGTGCATGCATGTTATTTGCGCTATCCAGAGTTCCCGATGGTTTGCGCAGCATGATTACATTGCCCAGTGGTATGGTGGCAATGTGTAAGCCTGAATTCGCCGAAGAAACCTGAGCGAAGAGTTCAAGGGCGCGATTACCTGAAAAAGTGAGAAGTTTATATTCACGTATTTCGCCAGGTGCCTCTGGAATGCCGGCGCGTTGTATCCAGATGGGGCGTCCTCCGGTGATATTAAATTGATTACGGTTGGAGGTAAATCCGCTACGAGTAGGTCCAGGCATATTCACTGTGGCGGTGCATGTGTAATTTCCCATACGACCAAGTGAGTAGGTAGAATTGATGTTGATGTTGCGAGATACGGTTTGTCCCGCCGGGATAACGACGGGTTTGTAATTCATACGCCGTGCTGGGGGAATTGCTTTGCCGTTAGATACCAGATGAAAGTTTAACCATGGACGTGCGTTGTTTCCTCGGAAGACAAGATCTTTGCCAGCATGATTGGTGATGTGGAGCGTGGCTGACACGGGTTCGTTGAGCATGTAGCTTTGTTTGCTCATCTCAAGCCTGAGGTCAATTTGTGCATGCACACGCGCCCCAGCAAAAAGTGCGATTGCGAGTATGACTAAGTTTGCGAAACCAAGAAGTTTCCTACTGGGCTGGTAGCTTAGATTAGTTTTAGTCAAGATGTTCAAATTCATAGGTGTGCTTAAGATTAGGCGTTTCTATCTTTGGCGTCAACCATACAACCTTACACCTAAGGTGTTGAGCCAAGTGTTCGGAAGCCAAGGTCGGATCTGCGCAAACTGCGATCGTCTACCCATTCTATGGCGCGTACTCCATAGTGAGGTTTTAGATACGATGCGCCACAAATGACATACCGTGCTGGTTGGCTGGGATCGGCCGAGTTAAGGCTGCGTTTTCTGGTCCACTCACTGACATTACCAGCCAGACCGTAGATTCCTTTTTTTGTTTTCTCGGCACGGTCGACTGGGAGCCAGCCGCTTGGTTTGAGCTCCTCTGGATCGTCACTTGATGTGCAGGCTGCATACCACTCCTCGCGGGTAGGTAGACGACGCCCCATCCACTCGGCATATGCGTAAGCGTCCCACCAGTCCACCCCCACGATGGGATAGTTTAGATCAATTTTTAAGTTTTTCCAAAGACGGCCTTCTTTGGCAGCTGAGTGCAGTGCAGGCCAGTCATCCGGTTCATGTGATATCTTCTCGGCTGGCTGGTCCTCATGTTGAAACACATTTTTATTTTCCTCGTTTAACAGGCTGAGCGCATCAAGAAATTTGGCATACTGGTTGATAGTGACCTCATGGGCATCGATTGAATATGGACGTAATCTGATATTGAAGCCGTTTGGCCCAGCGTACTTGCCTGCTGGAATGAGCACCATATTGGGTAGTGCACGAGCTGTTGAATTTGTTTTGGTATTAGTAAAAAAGTATACAAGTCCTGTAATGGCCGTGATTACTGTTGTGGCGATGAGTGTTTTGTTGGTCAAACTGCGGTTAGCCACCCTAGACATAGGCATAGTTGGACTTTGAATACTTTTTGATACACTTGGTTGAGTAAGTTGTCGCTCAACTTCGTCGGCTAAGTCGTGAATTTTTTGCCAGCTGAGTGGCAGGCTGCGCCCGAGATCCCGCATATAATTTAACAACGATACGGTGCGAGTAGATCCCGGTTTTCCATGTTCGATTATATCATGAAATAGTTGCCCGATGAGCTGCTTATCCTGAGTCGACACATTATGATCTATTTTTCCACTGACTGCCATGTTGGCGATTCTGCAATGAAATAAGTCATCGATAAAAATATCGTGTTGAGAGATTGGGCGTGACCTTATGTCCCTATCTTCTAGGTATTTACATGCACTGGCGATGTTTCGTAGGACGCGTACGACATGAACGGGTGAAATTCTTTTACCCTCATCACAGAAGTTACTCAGGGTGAGCCCGTTGAGTTTTTCCATTGCAAAAAAACAATATTTTTCATCATTAACGGCTTCCAAAACGGAGCCTATTAGTGGGTGGTCAAGAGACGCTTTCGTACGCACATCGTTGATGAAGCTTGCCCTTAGATTTTTGTCGTTAGCTAGGCATACATTTGCACTGCTTAGAATTACTTCACGCTGAACCGACTGTTGAGTTGCTTGCCACAATTGTGTGTTGGTGCCTCTGGCAAGAAGTTCACCAACCGTGTAATCACCTACCTGAAGGCCTGCATTAAGGCTATTCTCTTGTTCGCTCACTATGACAAATTATTGTGTTCAAACAATGTTGGGTTTATTCTGGTTTTCTGGCAACAGTAATGGCGTGCGATGTTAATTTTTTGTAGATGTATGAGAAATATGGCTAGCGGGAGGGTAGCGGTGGATTGATGCCAGAGCCATAATTGTTCCTGCTAGGTAGCAGGCCTTCGGTATCAGATGGAAGCCAAGGATCAGGCTCTAGATTCAAATTGCGTGAGTTTGTCTTGTTGCTGTGGACGCTGTTGAGGTGACCAGGTGATGCTTGTTGATCGATAATTTTGCTCTTGTAAAGTAACACGACGACACAGCCGTAAAATTGCCTGCGTCCAAGCAGGTGGTCATTTACTTGATCACCATCGGGAATGGTATAATTGATAATGAAAGTTTCCTCGTTACCAGGCCCACGCCAGTCCACTTTGTTGTCCGCCCAGTTGCGAGTAAACCTTGAGTTTTTGAGAGCTTTTTTGATCTCCCCGCTAGTAAGTTTGTCATAGAAATGCGCTTGAATTTCTACATCTTCTACATCGATCGGGTTGTCGGGTCGAGCCAACAGCGTAATCGTGCAGGCCGCTTGTTTGCCATCGCCACTTGGACGAATTTTCATCGGTCCTATAGCAATATCGTTTAGTCTGGCTCTCCATGTATCCATTCCTTTGGTGAGCTTACGTGCAGAGAGATGGTAGTAAATTCCTGCCCGAATACCGCGGTGTTGAATTTTTTGGTAGTGATCGGCTGCCTTGGAGAAAGCGCCCATATCTTCAAACATCAAGGCTTTTTGATAGATGACCGCGGATTCCGATGGGTCGATACGTTCTGCTTCATCAAGCTTAAGCATCGAGCCCACCATATCGCCACTCATGCGAAGCTTTCGTGATTCCTCAATAAGGCGCTCGACTTGCGGATCAGCAATTACCGGATATTTGGAAGTTTCTGCCGTAATGCTGGGTGTAATAACATTGGGGATATCGGTGGAGACGAGAGGTGGTTCCCTATTGTATTGTATCTCGGTTTCCGCAGCACTGTCATAGCTGGCAAGAATATCTTTCAAACTACGTGGTTCGATCAGCCCCACGGGTGCGGGTAATCCTGGTAATGGTAGGGCTGTTTTATTTTCAGGCTGGCTATGGCGTACGGCAAGTGCTGTGCCAATACTAATGAGCTGGGCAAATGCTATTAATGCCATCAGCCAGCAGGCGATGGTGAATGTATGGCGTGATGTGCGGCTTGGTGATGCCTGTGTGCCATCTTCAGGAGGCTCGCTCATAAGGTTCATAGGTGTCCTAAGAAGCTGACAATCAATGGTTCAACTGTCAATGAAGGAAACATTTGAGCCCTGTTGAGATAATACTATTTGGGCTTTAGGCAATCTGCACTTGCGTATCAGCTAGTTTGCCTTTTCATTTGTATGGAAATGTCCGTCGTGCCCGACATCCTGGATCAAGCCCGCCCGCCGTGTCGGGTGGATATTTGTATGCAGCCTGCTGAGGTAGCAGCAGCGCTTAGGCATCTGCCGGGGCTGGTATTTTTTGATAGCTCAGGGAACCTTCCTCCACACACTCATGCACCCATATCGATCATCGCGGCGCGTCCTGTGGAAACCCTCACGGGTGTAATTCACAATAGGCAAGACTTGAACTATCTGCGTGACAAGTTGGCAGACTACCAAACGCACTATCCTTCGTTTGGTTTCCCGATGGGTGCCGCCTGTGGCTGGATCGATTACGAAGGTGATTACTGTTTTGGCATCTATCCCGAGATGCTTGTGTATCAGCACGACCGCAACCAGTGGTGGCAATGCGGCAATTTAGCAGATAATATTTCTGCCTCGCCGACAGAAGAGTCAAAACCTCTAACGATCAGTGATTTTAGTGCGTCTACGACGCAAGGTGAATACGAACAAAGTGTCGCGCGTATTCAAGAATACATCGCGGCAGGGGATATCTACCAAGTTAACCTAACACAACGATTTCGTGCTATGTGTGGAGACGGTTCGTTCTTTTCTCTCTACCAACAATTACGAAAACTTAGTCCATCCCCGCTCGCGGCATGGATGGATCTGGGCGGGCGTGAAATCCTTTCCTCATCGCCAGAAACGTTTCTGCGAATGAGTGGGCGCAGTATAGAGACGCGTCCGATCAAGGGGACTCGTCCGCGGGGGCACGATGAGGCAAGCGATCGTGCGGCCGCGAAAGAATTGTTAGAATCTGAAAAAGAGAATGCGGAACTAGTCATGATTACTGATTTGGAACGTAACGATTTGGGTCAGGTTTGTGATTTTGGAACGGTTCGAGTAGCGGATATGCTTGCGCTTGAGAAACTCGAGCAGGTTTTTCATTTGGTGTCCACAGTGACAGGCACGTTGAGAGAAGATGTTGATCACCCGCAAGCACTCGCGGCGTGTTTTCCCGGAGGGAGTATCACAGGTGCACCCAAAAAGCGAGCCATGGAAATCATTGCCGAGCTAGAACCTGTCGCAAGAGGTCTCTACACGGGCGCGATGGGATACATCGGATTCAACGGTGAAAGCCAGTTCAATATCCCTATCAGAACGCTCGTCAAAGAAGGAGAAACGCTCGACTACCATGTGGGTGCAGGAATCGTTGCTGACTCCAATCCGGCCGCCGAATACCGAGAAACGCTTGATAAAGCGAAAGGAATTAGGCTTGCGATTGATCAGGTGCGTTAGCTGTCCATGTGTATTTAATACTCATCAGAAAGTCGCAACCATGAAGTCGCCTAACAGTATTAGGTCATTCATCATGTTTTTGTTTTCCTGCGGAATCAGCCAAGATACCTAGATATTGTCACGACGATTATTTGCTGCCTTGAGGTTCAGATGCACTTGCTAAAGTGCTATTTCAATAATTAGCACTCGACCAAATGATGTGATAGAATAACATTAATTATCATGAATATGACCCGTAATTTTTTGATCTGTTTGACTTTGCTGATGCTTCCATCTTGTTCACTCATTGGTGGGCTTTTAAAATTGCCGGTCAATATCCTTAAAGGAGCGGGCAGTATCGTGGGCATCGGTCTTACTGATGCGCCGGCACAGCCGGTGACTGACGAGCAAGATAATCAGGCTTCTCAAGCTGTAAGTATTGGTACGGATACCGTGTCTAAGAAGACTCCAGTCGAATAAAAAACGCGGCATGCCAAATGGCAAACCGCGTTGAATTGAACGTTCTAAAGGTCTAGCTGCATCCGCAGCCACCGCCGCAGCACTTAGAAGCGGCGAAGTTTTCTGCAACCACATCCCAGTTGACGACATTCCAGAATGCAGCAATGTAGTCGGGGCGACGGTTCTGATAATTCAGGTAGTAAGCGTGCTCCCAGACGTCGAGTCCGAGGATTGGCTTGCATCCGCAGGCGCCAGCAAACTCGCCCATGAGTGGGTTGTCTTGGTTAGCAGTGGAGGAAACAGCAAGTGAGCCGTCCTCTTTGGTGCCGAGCCACGCCCAGCCGGAACCGAAGCGAGTAGCTGCTGCTTTGGCAAATGCCTCCTTCATGCCGTCGAGTGAGCCGAAGCTAGCATCGATGGCAGCAGCAAGGTCGCCGGACGGTGCAGAGGCACCACCGGGAGCGATGGATTTCCAGAATAGTGAGTGGTTGAAGTGACCGCCACCGTGGTTACGAACGGGGGTCTGAATGTTGGCGGGAACCTTATCGAGGTTTTGGATTAGTGCTTCCACGGAAACGCCTTGCAAGTCGTCATTGCCATCAAGCGCGCCATTTAGGCCAGCGACGTAGGCGTTGTGGTGCTTGCTGTGGTGAATCTCCATGGTGCGAGCATCGATGTGCGGCTCCAGAGCATCGTAGGCATATCCTAAATCGGGTAATTCGTGGGACATAGTATTTTTTCTTGGGTATGAGTTGTCATTGTTTGCAGCTAAGATTATATCTGACTTGCTGATAGCGTACTTAATATGCCGTAGCACGCCATCATCGCAAGTAAAACCCTGTGTCATCTTATCCCCTCCCGATTTAAATCATGATCTCACCTGAAATTCTATCATTCGTCTACGCCGCCGTCGGACTGGTTGCCGGCATCCTTGTCACTTGTCTGATTTGTTCCACCAAACATAAGTCGCGCGCAAGTATTGATGCGGAAAAACTAATTAACGAGCAGCAACGCACCGCAGAGTTGGCGGCGGAACTCGCGCAAATGAAAACAAAGCATGATCTCCAACTGGCATCCGAGTTGACTTTGCGTCAGACGCAGACCGAGCTAGAAGTTCGCCTTCAGGAGGAAAAAAAGGCTGCTGCAGAGAAGCAAGCATTACTAGAAAAAGCTGAAACCCGGCTCACAGATACTTTTAAGGCACTATCCGCGGAGACGCTGAAATCTACCCAAGACCAGTTTCTATCTTTAGCAAAAAACAGCCTGAAGGCGCAGCAGCAGGAGGCGAATAATGAATTGGAAAAACGCAAGGTTGCGGTTGAGTTGCTGGTTAAACCGATCTCACAAACATTAGAAAAAGTGCAAACTCAGATCTCTGAGACTGAGAAATTGCGTGAGGGCGATAAACAAGCGCTCAGGCAGCAGATTGTTCATATCACCGAGGCAAACATTGGATTGCAAAAAGAAACTCAAAAACTCGTCAAGGCACTGCGGCAACCTACCGGTCGAGGCCAATGGGGTGAAATGCAGCTGCGCCGTGTGGTGGAAATGGCGGGCATGCAAGAACATTGCGATTTTGAAACACAGACAACCACTACAAGTGATGATGGAAAACGTCTGCGTCCTGACCTCGTTGTCAAACTCCCGGGTGGTCAGCATGTTGTTGTTGATTCCAAGGCGCCGATGGATGCCTACCTTGATGCCATCGAAGCGGATGATGATGCAGTGCGTGAAACTGCGCTTGCTCGTCACGCTCAACAAGTTCGTACGCACATTCAACAACTTGGCAGTAAAAAGTATCAGCAACAATTTGATACCACGCCGGAGTTTGTCGTGCTCTTCCTCCCCAGCGAGGCATTTTTCTCCGCCGCTCTTAGCGAGGATTCGAGTTTGATTGAGAAGGGTGTTGATCAAAACGTTATCCTTGCCACACCAACCACATTGATCGCCTTATTGCGTGCTGTTGCATTTGGTTGGAGGCAAGAAGCGTTGGCGCAGAATGCACGTGAAATTTCTGCGTTGGGTAAAACACTCTATGAACGCTTGGGCACTTTCGCGAGCCACCTAACTAAGGTGGGTAAAAACTTGGAAACTACTGTTAAAAATTACAATAGTGCGGTTGGTTCCTTCGAAAGATCGGTCATTCCGGGCGCCAGAAAATTCCCCGAGCTTGGGGCTGTATCTGAAGATACAAAGCTCTCTGAACTTGGTGCCGCTGAGGCTGTTCCGCGGCAGCTTCATGCTGATTTGCCAGCCCCCGTTGAGGAGATCATCCCCGCAGGTGGCGAATTTGCCATCACCGATACGGACGACCCTAAAAACGATGCTGATGCTTTTGGCTTTGAAGGTTTTACAGATCCAGAACCCGAGGGAAAACCCGATACTCAATCCGCCGCCGACGATTTAAGATCTGCCTTTGAGTAGGCAGCATGAACTTGTTTTCTGTCTGGGTAGTCTATTTTAAATTACTACTATTTGAGTAAGAAAATATGTCGCCAAAAACTAACACCCGAAGTCGCCGTATGGCGGTTTTTCTGAGTATCGTAATTAGTGTCGCGATTCTCATTGCTCTGGGTCTGAGACTCGATTGGAAAATTTTTGTTACTGAGTTTGGCAAAGTAAGATGGGTATATGTTCCGTTGCTGATCGGGATCACGCTACTGACATTCTGGATCAGAGCAATCCGTTGGCGGCACCTAATTCCATCCGGCGAAAACGTATCACGCATTTCTTTATTTGAAGCAACCATGGTCGGATTCACTGCGACATTTGTTTTGCCGTTACGCGTTGGAGAAATCGTTCGTCCGTGGGTCTTGAGTAGATGGCAACCAGTCAAGTTCTCAGTTGGACTTGCAAGTGTGGTAATTGAACGCGCCTTTGATGCACTGACATTAATTGGTTTGTTGGGTGTGACGATTAGCCAGTTTGGATCGGTTCCACCTCTGGTATCTGCTGGTGCTAAGGTCATGGCTATTCTCGCTGTTGCGGTCCTTGTGGTCATGATTGCCGCATATCTTGGCTCAAGTCAGCTGATCCGACTGGGTGAGCGGATGATCGTTGCCCTGCTTGGAAAAAAATTCCCTGTTTTGGCAAAAAAGCTGGTGGATATGGTAGAGGATTTTCTTGTTGGACTACGCGGCATTTCTAGTGCCAGAGACCTTATCTGGTCGGTTCTGTGGTCGGTGACTCTGTGGGCGCTTCTAGTAGCACTCTATCAGGTTGGCTTATGGAGTTTCGGTATCACACCATCTTGGTGGGTTGGCGTTACAGTCTGTGTGATGATCGCGCTGACGGTGGCGGCACCTGGCGCTCCGGGATTTGTCGGCACCTTCCAACTTGGCTGTGTGTTTGCGTTGACCATCTTTGGTCATACCGAGGAACTTGCTGTGGCATACTCGATTGTCTTACATGCCCTGCAAATGATTACCGTGGTTGTTTTGGGGTTTCTTATCTTAAACCGGCGTGGCCTGCATATCGCAGATGTGGCGAAGGACGCTAGTTCGGGCTAATCGTATGTAAAAAGCCATCACGCTCGACGAATACAGCGCTTAACTTCCGATCTTCGGATGGAGCGAGATTGATTTCATCCGGCGTCATCAGCGTCAGCGCTGTGGACCAAGCGTCTGAAAAAGCGGCTGACTCACTACGTGCCCAGATTCTTGTCGGAGCATCATCTGAAAGGCCCCGGTTGGTATCGGCGCTCACAATGTGGTTTCCCTGAATGGTGGTTCCGGAGGAACTGAGTGCTTCGTTATTGAGATCAACCCGTAAAGAATCGTTTACACCTGCGAGATCGATTGGCCAACTGTGATCACCGATCGCAAGGTGAGTGCTGGCACCGGCAGAGAGCAGGGCTCCATCGATGTCCCAATCTTTCAAATACAGAGCCAGCTGATCGAGAGTGAAACCTTTTCCGATACCGCCGAGATCGATCACGCGGCCTGGTTCCACACAGGTCACCGCTGCCGTGTCGGGATGAATACTCAGCTGACCGGCAAGGTCTGGCATGGCCCCGTCTTGTTCGGTCTTGCGGTGCTCAATCATCGTTCCAAGTGTGGGATTAAATAGCCCACCAGTGTGAATGGACGCTTCCATTGCCTGCAGCAGACATTCGTGAGCCTCCTCACTGATGTGCAGAGTTTCGCCTGCCTGCATGTGATTGATTCGGAAAATATCACCGCCGTCGTGGTATCGGCTGAGTTTCCGTTCTAGTTCGTCTATCCGTTCGATGCATTCGCAAGCTAGACTGCGTAGAAGTTGCGTGTCATCACCAGACAAGCGAAGGTGATACGTCGTCTTCATCGCCTCATGATCAACGGCGTGATGAGTAGGGAATAATGTTTTCTCAGGCATCGTTACTCGGCAGTCATCCATTTATTCCAGTGGTCTTTACGCAAATACATCATCACCGGCACATTTCTTCGGAGCGTGCGAGTTAAAGCAACATGGCTGTCCTTCAGTAAGACGCTAACCTCATCCTCGGTTTCCATCATCGCAAAAACTACTGGGCACTGTTTGATCGCCGGATCAGCATCGCGCCAATAGCCGATTGCTTGGTAGTCGCGCAGATACCAAGGTAGTGGCCAGTATTCGCTGCCAACCACGCCGATCGGTTCTAGCGATCGTGTTGGCATCACCTCAGACATTTGTGCGAGCCATTCCCGCGCTGACTCGATATTGCGGCTTGTCGGTGTGTAGGCATAGGGGTTTCGGGGATCGGTCTCAAACCTTCCTGTTGCGAATTTTGCCAGCCGATGCTGTTGAAAAATCACACCACCTAACAATAATATCGCAATCGCTTGGGCCGGCATTTTCCAGCTGGTTACCCCCCGCACACTCAATCCTGCAAGCAGACAGACGTGTGCCCATGGTAGGCACATCAGCCACGGTGTTTTGTAACTAATCATGCTATAAATTAGCAGGTGAAAAACTGCGGAGTAGGCGACAAACCTCACCGTATTCTCAAGTATGGCATTTTTTGTGCTCGGCAAGAAACTTCTCCCGACTGAGACCACAGCAAGCAGGAAAACAAATCCCTCGTGCCACCAGATACCTCCTTTAGTCGGCACGATCATCATATTAAAGTAGTAGCCAAACGGCTTGTCGTGCCCCGCAGTTGTCTTGTAGACAAAAAACGTTTTCACCGCATCCCACACGCCGCCAAGATTCGTCAGCCCGTCTGAGTAAAACCATCCGGCGCTGAGCGTTCCGCCGACAACAAATGACGCGACGGAGATGCGGTAACTTTTCCAGTCGATCAGTAATGCCATGCTGGCACGCCAATTACACAGGGCGATGATACCAGCCGCTGCTGACCAGGCGATGATACTGATGGCGAAGGTTTCCTTGGTAGCAAACATCAGGCCGATAACAAAACCGATGGTTCCGAACTTGAAGATCCGTGACTTAAACCTAACAAAAAATAAGATCACGGCAAGTAAGCCAAGCATCGCAAGCATCATTTCGTGGATAAACATGCGGCTGTAGTAGGCGAGCAGTGGAGATGTCGCCAACAGCACGGCGGCGGCAAGCACCGGAATATCACCGAATCGCTTGCGCCAGAGAAAGGGCACAGCTACCAGCAACATGCCGGAGATAACTGGAACCAGACGCAGGCTGTGTTTAGTCATCCGTTGCCAGCTGGATTCATCTTTGATCCGACAAACTGTGGCGGCGGCGGAGCTGAGAAGCGGCCCGTGGTTATGCACTGGGTTAAACTGATAATAATTACGCTTGGGATTGACGCGGATTTCGGTAATACGCGCCCCGGTGGCTTCATCGAAGTGAAACGCCCGCTTTTCAAGGTTATCGATGCGCAACATCGTGGCCAGTGACAACACACATGCCCAACAAAGAATAAGCCAGACTTTACTTGCGCAAATTTCCATTAGTTGAAAGAATAGTAAACAAGCACGTGTTTACATGCCAATGCTGGAAAAGGAAGATCAAAGCAAAGATAACATCGAAGGAACAATTCTTTTGGTGACACCGGTCTGGAAGGATTCCAGCAGGCTGGCGGTGTTTGGCAGGGAGCTCGCTAACCACCTTGCGGGATGTGAATACAATCTGGAGTGGATGATTGCCGACGACGGCTCAGGATCTGATGAATGTAACCGACTTACATTGCTACATGACGAACTGAAAGAAACGTATCCGAATATGAGCCTTCACTTTGCAGACGCACACTGTGGCAAGGGTTCTGTGGTGCGAGAAGCATGGGCGCAGCGACTCGATGCCAACTGGTATGTCTTTGTCGATGCTGACGGTAGCCTCCCGCCGGCCGAGCTGACGCGAGTCCTTGATGCTGGGCTGATAAGTAACAAAACTATCATGCCAATTCGCAAGCGCACCGAGCATACACATGTTGATTTGACTCTACCACGCCGTGTGTTTCACAAGCTCTTTATTCTAGCGGTGCGATTGATCGTGGCGGTGCGCTGTGCAGATCCACAGTGCGGAGCCAAGATGCTCAAAGGAGATGATTACCGTATGGTGGCGACATCGCTAGTTGAAGTAGGCCTCGCATTTGATACCGAATTGCTTACGGCCCTATCGGATAACGACATTGCATGGAAGGAAATGCCAGTCACTTGGATCGAACGTGACGGCGGCAAGGTCAAACCCATGCGCGATGCTTGGGGGATGCTTGCTGCTCTGTGGAATATCCGTCAACGCCAACGGGCAGGAAAATTTAAGATCTAGCCAAAAAAAAACCGGATTCTGCAGAGGCAGAATCCGGGGTTAATTAAAAATACAAGTCAGTTATTCTGGCTTTCCGAAAACCTCAACTTCGATGTAGTGGTTCATTTCGTTTGCACTGTTTCCATTGCTGTAGAGGCGCACGTAGCGAGCTTGGGTGCCTTTAGCATCGACCAGCTGACCGAAGCGGCTCTCAATGTATGGCTGATTGTTGCCCTTGCCGAGCTTAGACGAGTTGTCATAGTCGTTGTTGAACAGGGTGACTGATTCTTTAAACTCTGGATCGTCGGAAACCTGCACGATGATGTCGTGGTAAGCACGCTTCTGGCCGTGGAAGTGCCACATGACGATAGCGTAGATCGGGCAGCTCTTCTCCAGATCGATCTGAACCCATTGGGTCCCTTCGATTAACTCGAGGAAGTAGCCTTCACCGGTTTCTTTCTCGCCGTCAGTGATGAGCTCAGGCTCGCCAAGGATTGGGTAGTCGTCACTGGCGCTGACCTTTTTACCTTGGGCGAGGTTAACTGTGCCCTCAGGAACGAGGAATTTAGGAAACTTCTTTGTCTCGGGGGCAAGGTTTTTGATACCCTTGGGCTTGGGTGAGCCCTCAATCACCTCTTTGGGAAGCTCGGTCTTGAGCTCAACACCGCCTGCGGTGCCGATACCGAGAGCATTGCTTCCGCTTGCGGAGCTACTAGCATCAGTTGTTTCTTTGTCGTTGCAAGCGCCGAGGATTAGTGCGGTGGCGGCACTGAGGACAAGGGCGGGAATATTTGATGTGTTAGTCAGTTTCATACTTGTAGTTGTTCTGGAGTGAATACGATAGGTTCTTTTTTCAATGCAGATGGGTTTACCCAGAATATGGGTGCCTCGCTCTCAAATGCGTGGCGGGCATCGCAGTTGAGTTTGGCATTGCCTCTTACTGAGGCAAAAAAGTTTTCTAGATGTGGCTGGTGGGGCGGCTTGTTGAGTACACCGGGAATGGTGTATTCCTCAGGAGCGGCGGACTCGTAGGAGGCAACGCCGTCGCTTGCAGCAGGCTTAGGTGGTGCTGGCTTTTTGCGCATGTATCCCCGATTGACGAGGTCTTCCCATTCAGGAGCCGTGCTCTCACGATAAATAGCGCTGGAGCTTGCCATTTCTGAAATGTTGACGGTGCCATCAGTTCCCATGAAACTCTCGTAGAAACCGCCACCCGCACTGGTTGTGGTGAGCACTTGGTAAAAGGCACGCACTGGTCCTTGGGGAGCATCATACTCAAAGATTGCCATTACGTTATCGAAATGCTCTCGAGTTTTGAAGTAGTCGTTACCGCCAGAGGCATAGACTGATTTGGGCTTGCAGTTGAGGAACCACCCGAAGACATCGATCTGGTGTGCCCCGAGATCGGAAATGGGACCCCCAGATAGGTCACGGTAGAACCGCCAATTCATGAACTGGTGCATGTCTTTGAAACCATACTTGGTCAGTCGTTCGGAATCAATCGTCAGGCGTTTGTTGTAGGAAATGTCTTGCGAGGATTTCAGTGCACGATTCCACTGGCCGTTGATGTTGACGATAGTTCCGCATACCTTGTTGTTATTAATGAGGTGGTCGAGTGTAAAACGGTAACGCGGATTACTGCGGCGCTGGTGACCAATCTGGCAAAGTTTGCCGGATTTTTCCGTGGCGCGTACTATGGCACGAGCCCCCTCGATGGTGTTGGACATCATCTTTTCGCAGTAGACGTCAAGCCCTGCTTCTAAACATTTTACAGTGTGCGGAGAGTGCCAAAAGTCTGGAGTGGCAACGATAGCTACATCGAGCCCTTTTTCTTTTTCCAGTAAGTCATCGATGTCGGTGTAAGTATTGGGCATTGCACCTTGCAAGGCACGTACCTTGCCGGCGCCGCCCTTCAGGTTGTAGTCCCAGATGTCACACACTGCTTGGAAATGGAGGCCAGGTATGTTTGACATGGCCTCGAAGAGCACGCGACCCTGCTTACCCATGCCGATAAGTGCTACGTTGATCTTGTCGTTATTCCCATCTGCAGCCTTGAGTATAGACGGGGCGGCGAGCACTAGGCCGGCACCTGCTGCGGTGCTGCCTTTAGCTAAAAAATCTCGGCGGTTCATCATAGTAGAATTTTTTGGTTAAGTTTCTTAATCAGCTCAGGAGGATTACCATTTTTTGAGAATGCAGAGGCGGTTGTGATTTGCCCAGTTCAGCGCCATGGCGACCATGACCACGTGGATTCCAAGCCATGCAACACCTGAATCTTGCTTGATGAGAATCAGACCCCATGTCAGGCCAACGTAGATTAGGCCAAGAATGAGTAAGCTAACGCGGTTAGCGACGCCAAGTAAAATGGTAATACCCAGTATGATTAATGCAGGGCCGAGCACTTTATCAAATATGTTGAGTGCCCAGTTCATCATCAAGGGCTCTCCTTTGAAGGTTTCCTTTAATGCTGCGGGGACGCCGCTGTAATTATCTAAAGAATATGCTTTTGTGCTGGCGACTTCAGTGAGATCTGGATCATAGGCTTTACCGTCAACCTCCACTGATTGTTCGCTCATTACTTTACCAGCAAATTTTTCAACACCAGTTTGGAGGGCACGAATTCCAAGCCAAAGGCGGAGCAAAAGTGTTGCGAAAACTTGACCGAGCGTACTGTTTTTTTCAGACATGATGAGTTATTTTGTGAGTTATTGATTAATAGTTGCTGTTGAGAGCTGCCTTGATTACGGATCGACGCAAGCGAACTTTCACGGAATATGCGTGTGACATGCCTGCAGGTCAAGTGCGGGGTTTGAGGCTGACAAAGATCAAACTATTTTACAGCGACAGGAGCAAACTCAATACACATTGGTTTGGGTATTGAAATTTTGTGACCCGTAGAGCTGAGTTTGCCTGTCAACGGATCGATTTTGAATACAGGAACCTCGTTTGAGCGCTGACCAGCCACTAAAAGCCATTTTCCAGAGGGGTCCATGTTGATATTACGTGGAATCCATACTTCCGCTGCAATCGTCTGAACCCGAGTGAGTTGACCTGTCTCGGACACTTTAAATACTGAGATGGAATCGCGGCCCTTCTGATCGAGGTCACGGTTGGCATTGTATATAAATCTGCCATCTTTAGAGACACGGATCTCGGAGCAGCTCATTCTTTGTTTGGTTTTATCAATGGGAAGTGTGCTAATTATCTGTTTGTTGGTGAGTTTTCCTGTGGATGCATCGTGAGTAAATACAGAAATTGTCAGGTCGAGTTCATTGAGTACGTATGCGAGTTTTCCGTCTTTGCCGAATTTCATGTGGCGCGGGCCAGAGCCGGCAGGTGTCGCGGCGTGACCCGCGGGTGTGAGCATGGCTGTGGCTGGATTGATGGAGTAAATCATGACCTTGTCGATACCGAGATCGGGGGCGTAGGCAAATTTGTTGTTTGGCCCTGAGTAAATAGAGTGGGCGTGGGGTTTGGTCTGTCGTTGTGGATTCACACTGCTGCCTTCATGCTTGTGTATGGAGACAAGCTTCCCAATCGATCCGTCGGTTTTGATAGGGAATGAGACAACACTTCCTCCGCGATAGTTAGCGCCCATCAATATCTTGGTTGTAGAATCTAGGCTGATATGGGCGAGTCGCTCGCCCATAATAGATTGTCTTGAGAACTCTCTAAATTTTCCGCTGTCTTGTATTTTGTATGCTGCAACACAGCCTTCTTTTCTGGTTATTTGCCCCGTTGAATAGAGTATAGGTTTACTTGGATGCTTAGCCAAGAAGCCAGTTGCTGGCATTTCTGCTGCGAACACAGGATCACTGAGTGTGCCGTTTTTTTGATTGAGGATGCTCGAATAGATACCTTTTTCGCCTGTGCCGATGATTACAAGAGTCTCGGATGCGGAGGTAGTGGTGATGATGCAAATTAGAGCTGCGAGGATTTTGTTAATCATTGCTTTAGAAGTTGAGATTGCCATGGCCAAGTTACTTCCATCCAGTGGGGTGCGCTACCTTTGATACGTTGCCAGAGATACTGAACTGTTCCCTTGGGTGGTGCCTGATCACGATAGGACACGGGTGAAAAGTCGAGATGTTGCAGGTCGTTGGCGTCGGTTTCAAGTCGCCACACAAAAATGGGATACTTTTTATCTACAGTAACCATTTCGGTGAATCGTAGATCGATAAATAAAACTGAATTTGGATTTTTATTTTCTGGTACGATCATGTGCCAGTTGTTGGCAAACCATTTCAGAGTGGTTGTTTCCTGAAATTGTTCGAACCTCTCCAGATACTCATGACCTTTGGGTAATGTGTCTAACTTTGAGGGTCGATCAGAGTCATCGAAGAGCGACCAGTAGCCTATGTGATAGTGATCATCCGTCTCAGCGACCATACGCCAGAGAAAGATGTTGGATATTGTTGGGGTAGTCATCATCCGGGTTGGATTCATGCCATTCACTGCGAGTTGTTTTTCAAAGTAGGTATTTGCTTGGTGTTTGATGACAAAGCTCGCGGCGGTATAAAGGCACAGCCAAAGCGCGGCGGCGCGACCGATCCATATTCGTTTTCTCGATTCTTTATTATAAAACAAAACGACCAACAATCCGAGCAGCATTGGCAGGGTGAAGGAGATATCGACGATGGATATGTTGTTAAAAGCCACACGGTAGCTGGAAAACGGCTCAAATACCTGTGTGCCATAGGAAGTGAAGGCATCAATCAACACATGAGTAAACCAAGTGATAAAAACAAACCAAGTTGCTTGTTTTTGCGTCACTCCCTTACTCTTGTGTAGCTTTGCTAACAGCCACCCAAATAACAGCGCTGCAAATATCATGATGATGATTGAATGTGACAGCCCACGATGCCAACTGAGCTGCTGAGCAGCGTCAAGCCAAGGGTAGGCTAGGATATCCAAGTCGGGCAAAATGCCAAATAAGCATCCCCACGCAAGTCCCTTACGGCCGAGCTGCTTACGAAGAGTTAATTCGCCACACAGCCCGCCCAAAGCTGCCTGAGTAATGAGATCCATGAGCTGGTTAGTTTGGTAATATTGCTTTTAAGATCACTGGATGGTGATCAGAAGCTGCAGGATCACCATTCGATTCTACGATGACGGATGAATTGTTCCAGTGATTGGATATGAAAAGGTGATCGATACGCAGCCCCGAAACCAGTGATGCTTGCCAGCGGCTATATGTGCTGAATTGTTTAACACCTGGGTCGTTCAGGGTGGGGGACGCTAGTAGGGTTTTGATAGCTTTGTTTGATGTGGTTGCATTGAAGTCTCCCATGAGCAGAAAGGGTTCATTCTTGTGCTTAGATGAACGAATTTTGTTTAGAATGAGTTCTGCGGATTTTTCACGTGCGTTCTGGCTTTTGTGGTCCCAGTGAGTGTTGTAGACATAAACAGCTTTACCGCTGTTGATGTGGATAAGTCTTACCCAACTGCATATGCGATTATGCCAGTTACCCCATGTGCGGCTGGCTACGATTTCTGGAGTGTTTGATAGCCAGAATGTGCCTTGGCCATCGGGGTCTGGTTTCCAAATTTTAACATTATAAAAAATAGGTGAGTATTCACCACGTGTTTTTCCGTCGTCTCGGCCAACACCAACATAACGATGATCGGGTAATAACTTTACAACGTCTTCCAGTTGATTGTGTTTGACCTCCTGAAGGCCAATAATTGAGGCGTTTTTCTTGAGTAAGTAATCTGTGATTTTGTTCTTTCGGTCATCCCAATTAAGAGCTCCCTTATCGTTTTTATTATCGTTCCGAATATTGTATGTCACAGCGGTGATAGAAATAGAATCTGCCTGGAGATAGCTGACAAGTGAGAGAATCAAAAAGAGATATTTAAGCATGTCTAAAAGTGGGCGAAAAATTATATTGTAAGATTGGTATCGAGTCCGTGGTGGCAAATACCAACGGTTTGCAGTAAACAGGAATCTGTATTTTTACACAAAGTATATTTTTTGGTTGTTTATAAATAGCAAGCGGCTCAGATTTGTTAGGGATTAATCGCGTATCATGAATGCCATTTTAAAATCATCCGTGGGGAGCATACCTGCAACAAGTATTTTAGCTTTTCTGTCTGTGATCCTGCTAGTGCAGGATATCGGGGCACAGGAATTTAAACAATTCAATGTGAATTACAAGTTGGCTGGTAAGAATATGTCGAACACCATTTACATCCCTCGTGTGAACAGAGGGACTCAGGCTAACGTCCGTGGAGTCATGCAAAATGTTGGCGGCCCGTTAAAAGATTTTGCCCATAGAAATCAGGTTGCTTTGATAGCTAGACTAGATCAAGGAAGAGGATTTAGCAAAGAATTGCTGGCTGCTGCGGCAGAAGCATCAGGTCGTCCTGAGGTAGAATTTGCAGGTGCCATTGTTCAAGGTATCAGTAAAGGAGGGCGAGCCGCGGCGGACTGGGCTGATGCAAATCAAAAGAGAGCCATTGCGGTAATTCTTGATCACTCAGCCATTTGGCGAATGGATTTTCCAAAGCGAGTTTCGGGAGTGCCAATGTATTTTAACGCAACTCACGCGGATATGTTTCAAAATATTGATCGTCGTAAGTCGCACTATGAGTGGTGTGTGGCGGCATTTAATGCAAGGCAACCATGCACGTCCGTTATAGATATCGTCAAAAATGGAGGTCATGGTGGAAGAGGAACAATTACTTTGACGGCTATCTGGTTAGAAGAGGTTATGAATTTTAGAGTTCCTGCTAATGTTCCTGTCGGGAAGCCATATGAATTAATGGATGTTAATCCTCTAAAAGTAGGCGGATATGTCTCTGCTAAATTGTCTAATGATGGCAAGCGCACCTATCATGATAAGGTGAAAATAACGGCTAAGAAAAGTGCAGCCAGCTGGTGGATACCTGGACCAAAATCTGCTGCTTTGTATCTGGATTGGGTTCGCAAGAATGGTGGTTCGGTAGAAATGGATGAGAGTGCTAAAATAAAGAACGCGCCGATTTATCATAATCTATCCCCACTTGTAACCAAGGCAATGGACTTGGTTAGAGAACAGCAATGGGCGAAAGCACATGCCGCATTAGTAAAAAATAAAGGAGGTGATGATAGCTTGGCGAAGTCTCTTTCAGCGAAGGTAAATGCTAACGTTGCCTCACATCTTGACGCGATTAAGAAGCAAGATCACGCGGGAGACGTCTATGGTGTGTATGTCAAATTCCAGAAGTTTTCAAAAAACTACCGAGGAATACCTGCTTACGACGAGATGTTTGTGAAGTATCGAGCCTTCTTTAGGCAACCGGAAAACAAGGCGAAACTAAAAGTGGGGCGTGAATTTTACGACATCGTAAATCGTGTTAATAAAGCGAAGAGGGTCAATGATGCTATTTTAGAGCATGTGGATAAATTCGTAAAAGCTCACGCCGGAACGGTGCATGGGAAAGCTGCTAAGAAAGCTTACGACGCCATGTTAAAAGATGCTAATGTAAAACTCCCACCTGAAAGTTATTATATCTTACATCAATAGCTTCCGGTCGAGGGTCCGGTATTGAATGGCTTCGAGAATGTGATCTGCTTGAATATCCTTACAATCTGCCAGGTCTGCTAGCGTACGCCCGACTTTCAGAATCCTATCGTGGGCGCGAGCGGAAAAATTCAAATCCGTCATCGCGTGTTCAAGGTAGCCTGACGCAGTGGCATCGATCCGGCAATACTGGCGCATCACCTTGCTGGGCATGGCGGCGTTGCAGGTGACGTTTTTCAATGCTGAAAATCGCTCAACTTGCCGGCCGCGTGCGGCTTCCACACGCAGACGGACGTCAGCGGATGTCTCGCCCGTCTCATCGGATGATAATTCACGGTATTCCACCAGTGGCACCTCAACGTGGAGATCGATTCTATCTAACAATGGCCCCGAAATTCGCTGGCGGTATTTTTCAATCTGCGGTGGTGAACACCTACACTCCCGCTTTGGGTCGCCATAGTAACCACAGGGGCAGGGGTTCATCGCGGCAATCATCATAAATCGGCTTGGAAAGGTAAGTGTACCGGCTGCACGCGAAATGGTGACGTAACCATCTTCAAGAGGCTGCCGCATCACCTCGAGAGTTTGCCGACGAAACTCGGGGAGTTCGTCCAGAAAAAGCACACCGTTGTGAGCTAATGACACTTCTCCTGGTCCGGGGTTTGTACCTCCCCCTAACAAACCTACGTCGGAAATTGTGTGATGTGGAGCACGGAATGGTCTGGTGACCAGTAGGGCATTTTCTTTATCTAACAAACCTGAGATGGAGTGGATCTTGGTAGCATCAATTGCTTCCTCTTCGGTGAGGTCGGGAAGGATGGTAGGCATGCGCTTGGCTATCATCGACTTTCCCGTGCCTGGTGGTCCCACCATAAGGAGGTTGTGGCCGCCTGCAGCAGCTACCTCTAGGGCACGTTTCACTTGATTCTGCCCCTTCACATCCTCTAGCCCCACGTCATAATGGCGATGCGTGTCAAAGAGTTTTTGACGGTCGAGCGCATAGGGTTGGAGCAGCCGCTGACCGGTGATGAAGTCCCATGCCTCACGTAAATTATGGACACCGTAAACTTCAAGGCCCTGGACCACGGCAGCTTCAGCCGCGTTCGCGGCGGGTACAATTACACGTGAACGACCGCGTTTTTTTGCTTCCAAAGCCATTGGTAGGACGCCGCGGATAGGGCGCACCATACCATCGAGCGCTAGTTCTCCAGCGATAGAGTATTTTTCCGGATTATTGATCCTATCTTCACCAGCAGTTTCTGCGAGTGCCAGAGCAATGGGTAGGTCAAAGCGTGGGCCCTCTTTTTTGAGGTCAGCCGGCGCGAGGTTGACGGTCTTGACGCCATCGGCCCATCCCATCGCTGAATTTGATAATGCTGAGGTAACACGTTGGGAACTTTCACGCACCGCGGCATCGGGTAGTCCGACCACGTTGATCGCTGGTTTTTCGGCGTTAAACGCACTGACCTCTACTTCTACTTCTATTCCCTCAACGCCTAACAGAGCAGACGAATATACACGCACAATCATATGCATATTCTAATGGCTGTATTCGTCGGGTAAAGGTGCAATAGAGGCACTGATGCAGAAATACAGAACTTCTAAGTCATTAAAAATCATAAACAGCGCTGCATACAGAACCATGGGCAGAGGAATTTTGAAAAAATATAAATATTTATCTTGGATATTGTCGACATTATGTCTAATATATTTTGTAGACAGAAACGAAACAAATTGTTTTAACACACTTACGCCCCACAAAGCCTTTCAAACAACCCAAAATCAGACGATAACCACACATTTTCATATGCCTATAGCAAAACCTCTCACTAAAAATTTTACAATGTGAACACGTAAATGTGCAAAAAAAGCATGGTAAGTGACGTTTTATAGTGTGAGGAACGCGCCACAGCAAAATTTAACGCAATATTTTTTGAACCAAATTGCAACATTAACCAAAACCAACAAATACTATGTCCAGATTCGAAACAGATAACAGCCTGCGTGTTTACTTGCGGGAAATTTCAAAAACAGAACTTTTGACCGCCGAGGAGGAAATCAAACTGGCGGCCCGAATCAAAAAAGGTGACGCCAAGGCTCGCGAGCACATGATTCGTGCGAACTTGCGACTGGTTGTGAAAATTGCACAAGACTATTCGGGATATGGTTTACCACTCGCTGATCTCATTTCCGAAGGTAATATTGGGTTAATGAAAGCGGTTGAACGCTTCGATCCCAACAAAGGTGGGAAGTTGAGCACATACGGTTCATGGTGGATCAAGCAATCAATCAAGCGCGCCCTTGCGAACCAGAGCAAAACCATTCGTCTGCCAGTCCATATGGTCGATAAAATAGCTCGCATGCGCCGTATTTCTGCAATGCTTGCAGAGGCTATAGGTCGCGAGCCCACAGAGGAAGAGCTCGCTGAGGAGTTAGGTATTCCAAGAAGAAAATTAGCCCTGCTGAAGCGTGCGTCCAAACGTCCTGCTTCGCTTGATGCCCCAATTCACGAGGATGACAGCTCTGATTTCAGTGATGTGATCGGAGATGAGAGGGCGATTGACCCATTGAATGCGCTTGATTCCAAAGACATGCACGGTGAGCTAGATGATTTACTCGATTGCCTAGACGAGCGAGAGCATCGTATTATTGATGCGCGCTTCGGACTCGATGGGGCGACGCCAATGACTCTTGAGGAAGTTGGCGTTGAATTTGGGGTGACTCGCGAAAGAATTAGACAATTACAGAACATAGCACTTGCTAAAATGCGTAAAGCATTGCATAGAAAAGAGCAACCGATGCCGCATCCCCTCGCAGGGAACACGGCAAAGGTTTCATAAATAATAATACAATCCGGGTGTAATCTGCTCGCAGATGACGTCCTGGGTTGGGATCGTAGGTGTTAAGAGCGGTGGGGTAATTCCTGCCGCTCTTTTTTATTACTCAACTACGTCCAATTGAAAAAAGTTATCTAATCAGTCGTGGATTTTAGGATTTTTTGGTCTTACCCAAGAATAGAATCTATATCAGCAAGCACATCACTGGGGAAATCGAGCTGTTCCAGACAACGAACATTTTCTTCGAGTTGAGCTACACTTGAGACACCAATCAGGGCGCTGGTTACCGATGGGTGGTGGAGAACCCAGGCGAGTGCCATATTTGCAAGTGTTTGACCACGTTTACTGGCGAGGGTAGAGAGTTTCCGAATCTGGCTAATTTTATCCGATACAGTGCTTTCTTGGAGAAATCCATGTTCTTTGATAGCACGTGAACCATCGGGGATACCTTTTAAGTATCGCTCGGTTAACAGTCCTTGGGCAAGAGGTGAAAACGGAATACAACCTACGCCTTTTTCTAATAAAACATCGGTGAGCCCATTTTCGATCCACCGATCAAACATGTTATAACACGGTTGGTGTATGATACAGCGCACACCAATATCTTGGAGGATGTCGATGGCATCGGCAGCCATGCTGGGGGGATAATTTGAAATACCTACATAGAGAGCTTTGCCCTGTTGCACGGCAGTCGCTAACGCTCCCATCGTTTCCTCAAGTGGTGTTTCGGGGTCGGGCCTATGGGAGTAAAAAATATCTACGTAATCAAGTTGTAGTCGTGAAAGTGATTGGTCGAGTGATGATAGAACAGACTTGCGCGACCCCCATTCCCCGTAGGGCCCGTCCCACATCAAGTAGCCAGCTTTGGTGGCTATAATAAGCTCATCGCGATGTATGAGGAAGTCTTCTCTGATGATTCTGCCGCAGTTACGTTCTGCGGAGCCAGGAGGTGGGCCGTAGTTATTAGCAAAATCAAAGTGAGTAATCCCAAGATCGAATGCACGATGCATGATACGCCGCGATTCATGAAGATCATCGACATCGCCGAAATTGTGCCAAAATCCCAGCGAAATAGCTGGTAGCTTTAAACCAGAATGACCACAATTGCGGTAGGGCATGCGGCCATCATAACGATACGGATCCGGTGCGTAGGGCATATTATGAGGGTGCGGGCAATTCTCGCCGCATGTCTATCATACGGTCATCAACTCGGTCTCTTTAGCGGCGAGATGATTATCAATTTCTTTAATAAATTGATTGGTCAGCTCCTGAATCTGGCTCTCAAAGTCGTGTTGACCATCTTCGGTTAGCGCATTATCCGCCTTCATTTTTTTTGAGGAGTCCATACCATCTTTGCGGATACCGCGAACACGTACTCGGCCTTCCTCGGCAAGCTGTCGCACCATTTTAACCATATCTTTTCGGCGCTCTTCGGATAGTTCGGGGATCGGAATACGGAGGTGCTTGCCCTCGTTCGCGGGGTTGAGTCCGGTTTTGCTCTCAAGTATAGCTTTCTCGATATCACCGGTAGTGGACGGATCGAAAGGCTGCACCATAATCATCCTGGGTTCGGGAACCGTTATTACCGCAAGTGCTTTGATTTTCATGACGCTGCCGTAGCTGGGAACGTTGACATCAATATTTTCTACAAGTGCTGGGCTGGCTTTGCCTGTACGAACAGCGGCAAATTCATGAACGATGTATTCGACAGCTTTTTTCATGCTGTCCTCGGTTTCTAGTATAACGGTATCTGGTTCCATGGTTTAAGTTGTGAATGTGAAAAATTGAATATTATTAGCTGTGAACGATGGTTCCAATATTGTCGCCAGCCAGAGCTTTGGTGATGTTACCAGTTCCGCCGATGTCGAACACAATTATTGGAATGTCGTTGTCTTTGCAGAGGGTAAATGCCGTGGAGTCCATAACGTCTAGATGTTGTCCAATACATTCATCAAAAGTGACGGTGTCATAGCGCATGGCGTCGGGATTTTTCTTGGGATCGGAATCATACACTCCGTCAACCATGGTAGCTTTCATTATGGCGCAGGCATTCATTTCACTCGCACGTAGTGCAGAGGTGGTGTCAGTGGAAAAAAATGGACTGCCTGTCCCTGCGGCAAAAATGACTACGTTGCCTTCTTGAAGTAGGCGGTTTGCTTTGCGACGAATAAACGGTTCGGCAACGTTTTTCATCTCGATGGCAGACTGCACGATACACTGGATATTTTCTGCCTCCAGCGCACTTTGTAATGCGAGCGCATTCATGACGGTTGCCATCATACCCACATAGTCAGCGGTGGCGCGATCCATGCCACGGGCACTTGCACTGGCACCACGCCAAAAGTTTCCACCGCCACAGACCACACCTATTTCGACTCCTGTCGAGGCTGCTTTTGCAATTTCCTTAGCTACACGTTCTACGATTTCAGGTGAAATATTATCCTGACTGCCAGGCTCTCGCAGCGCTTCGCCGCTGAGTTTGAGAATGACACGACTAAATGAACGGGCGTCTTGAGGATTGCTCATGCTTGATTGGTAGAATCGAGAATCTAGCACGCTGAGTCAAGACGCGAATGGACTTGTGTAGATTACACCAACCCATCTTTTCGCGCCTGTTTCCAGTAGGCGTATTCAGAGCGGTTGAAGTCAATGTATTCAGGAGACATGTCACTGGTGTATATTTCGTGTTGGGCTTTACCAAGATTCAAGTCGATGGTGATGGTAAACGTATCCTTGGCAACGATATTACGCAGAGTATCCATGGGGGTCTTTGATTGCAGCCCACCCGAGCACGCGGGTTTACCCCCAATGTATATATCGATTAACTCTTCACGTACCATGGCGCGTGAGTATCCCACTGCATGGATAATACGCCCCCAGTTAGGATCGTTTCCGTTCCATGAGCTTTTTACCAGTGCTGAGTTGGCCACGGCTTCGGCTACTTTACGAGCGTCCAGATAAGTTCGAGCACCCTTGACTTCTACTGTGACAAATTTAGTAACTCTCTCTCCATCACGTACGAGTGACTTAGCCATTTTTAGCATTACGTATTGGAGCGCCTCACTAAACTGCCGGTATTCCTTGCTGTTGCGCTTGATTGACGGCATGTCGGACTGACTATTGGCGAGGATGAGCACGGTGTCGTTGGTGCTCATGTCCCCGTCGATGGTAATACGGTTGAATGATGCATCTACAGCGTCATGGGTAGCGCGTTGGAGGCAAGACGTACTGATTTTAGCGTCTGTAGTGATTAAGCACAGCATCGTTGCCATACTGGGGCAGATCATTCCGGCACCCTTGGCGCATGCACCGATGCGGACACGGTGTCCTCCAATCTCGACAGAGATAGCGATTTCCTTTTTGCAAGTGTCGCTGGTCATGATTGCTTGTGCGACATCAGTGCCGTTTTTCTCTCCTAGGGAGTTGATGAGTTCAGGGATTTTGGGTTCGATACGTGCCATCGGCATGGGCAGACCAATCACACCTGTTGAGCACACCGAAATTTGTCGCTGCCTGATACCAAGTCGCTTCGCAATAAGTTTGGCTGTATTCCGCGCATCCCCAAGCCCCTGTATCCCAGTGCAGGCGTTGGCATTACCACTATTAGCCACAATCGCTTGTACCTTATCAGCTTTTAGATAAGCTTGAGAAACTTTCACCGGTGCAGCTTTGACGCGATTTGTAGTGAACGTTCCCGCGGCGGTGCAGGGGTGAGGGGAGTAAATTAAAGCGAGATCTAAACGCGGGTCCTCAGGGTTTTTAATGCCTGCACTCACCGCCGCTGCTTGAAATCCGCGAGGAGCACAGACCCCCCCCTTGATACGTTTAATAGAGGCAGTGATGGGCATAACAATTCTTAACTCTGGATAATTTTAGTAGTTTTGCAACCCGACAGTTTCTGAAAATCCACACATTAGGTTGAAGTTCTGTAAAGCTTGGCCGGCGGCACCTTTACCCAGATTGTCCTCAGCACTCAGCAGGAGCACACGCCCAGTCCGCGGATCGTGGTGCCATCCAATATCGATGAAGTTTGTTCCCGTCACATTTTTGGTGTCTACAGAGATGCTGCTTCCCAACAATCGCACAAAAAACTCATCAGCGTAGGCTTCTTTCAATGCAGCTTCAACTTGGGCGGGTTCGCCCGTAAGTGTGGCACTGGTAGTTGTACAGATGCCGTTGTATGTGGGCACCAGATGTGGGGTAAATGAAATTACAACTTGTTCTCTTGCTGCTTTTGATAGCTCTTGCTCGATTTCTGAGAGGTGGCGGTGTTTCGGCAAGCCATAAGCACGCACGCTTTCATTACACTCACAAAATATCAATGATAAGTCAGCCTTGCGTCCAGCGCCACTAACGCCTGACATTGAGCAGGTTACGATGCTGGCAGGATCAATCAGTTTTTCCCGTAAGAGTGGAATGAGTGGAAGACTGACGCTGGTGGGATAACATCCCGGTGCCGCAACAAGTCTGGCATTCTTGATTTCATCTCGATTAACTTCTGGTAGGCCGTAAACGGCTTCCGCAAGAAGTTCAGGAGCAGGGTGTGCTGAGTCGTAAAACTCCTTGTATATATGTGAGTCATCGAGACGGAAATCTGCGCTTAAATCGACAATCCGTAGTCCTTTTTCCAGCAAGCTTGATGCGTAGCCGGCTGCAACTCCATGAGGCAGAGCGAGGAAGGCAACTTCTGCACCGGTTGCGGCAACTTGGTCTGCATCTGGTTCAATAAATTTGAGCAATGCAGCTTCAGCACCTGAAAAGCGCGGAAACAGCTCACCTATGCTACGTCCAGCATTTGTGCGTGAGGTTACACATACTAGCTCCGCATGTGGATGAGTGAGTATAAGCCGGAGAAGTTCCAGCCCAGTGTAGCCGCTGGCTCCGATAACCGCAATCTTGACAGGTTTCATTGGAAGGAAGGAAATGCCACGAAAATCCGTACTTGCCAACTATGAAGTGATGAGGTTAATTGCGCCTCCCATCTGCTGGAGTGATTTTTGGCGGAACAATCAAAGACCGGGACTTGGCGCAGTTTGGTAGCGCGCTTCGCTGGGGGTGAAGAGGTCGCAGGTTCGAATCCTGTAGTCCCGACCATTTTTAGACAAACGGAATCATCTTATATTGGTGGTTCCGTTTGTTTGTCTTGTGGGTTTTTCTTTTACGTCTTTGCTTCGCCGTTATGGTTATGGTGATTGGCTTCGCTAAATGTTGTGTGGGATTTGCTTTACTTGCGCTACCGTATATAAGTGTGGTCATATTACTGCCAATCTACGTGTATTTTAGGTTATTAGGCGTCAATTTCATGCGCCAGTGTGGTGCAGATTTTGATTTTCTAGCACTTGAGGGTCCACCGAAGCCCGATCAGGTTTGAGGGGCTCAGTGTCATAAGAGGTCTTGGATACGTGCCACTATGATAACGACATTATTGTCAGGTAAATGTTGTAAATTAGTTTTAATAGCCGGCCGATGTGCTAGATTGCAGCAATGAAAGGCGTAGCATTATCTTCTACACTATTACTGTGCTCAGTTACTCTCAACGCTGAAATCGAAACGAAGAGAGCCCAACCCAAAAAAGTATCCATTGAGAGCTTTAAGCTTAATGATGATAATTACAAGATCGAGCTCTGGGCTCATTCGCCCATGCTTTACAATCCGACTGGGATGGATGTGGATGCCGAGGGAAACCTTTGGGTTACTGAATCTTTGAATTACAGAAAATTCAGGGGTCAAAACAAAACCAATAAGAGTTTTCCCAAGGGTGACCGTATCAGTGTTTTGACTGACAGTGATGGAGATGGTAAGGCAGACGCATCTCATGTTTTTGTTCAAGATAAAGATCTTGTGGCTCCACTAGGTGTGGCGGTTCTGGATAATAAAATCTATGTCTCTTGCTCTCCTAGTTTGTTCGTTTACACGGATTTGAACCGGAATTTGCGATTTGATGAAGGTGACACTAAGGAGGTTTTCTTAACTGGTTTTGGTGGCAAAGATCACGATCACTCATTGCATAAAATGGAGGCAGGCCCTGACGGGCGATTTTATATCAACACTGGTAATGCGGGGCCCCATAAGGTGATGGATAAGTCGGGCTGGGAACTCAGAGCTACCAGCTGGTACGAGGGGAAAGTAGCACCTGAAGACAAAATGGTTGTCGGCCAGAAAAGTGATGATGGGCGTATTTACACAGGGGGTGTCATCCTTTCTATAAAAGATGATGGCACAGACATGAGAGTGATAGGACATAATTTCCGAAACCCATACGGACACAGTGTGGATTCATTTGGCTCTGTCTGGATGAATGATAATGATGATACCCAAAGCTGTCGAACTACTTGGATTATGCGTTACGGCAACCTAGGGTATAACTCTGAGGATGGTTCAGAATCATGGAAGGTTGGTAGGCGGCCAGGCCAGACAATCCCAACGGCGCACTGGAGGCAGGAAGATCCGGGTATTATTCCCTCTGGTCATGTTTACGGTAACGCTTCTCCGACTGGTATGGTTTACTATGAATTTGGCGACGGCATGTTGCTGAGCTGTGAAGCTGGACAGAACGTCATATGGGGATACAAGCGTAAACGCCAAGGTGCTGGTTTTAAGATGGAAGGGTTTCCTTTCCTAAGCTCCACAGGGATTCAAGATCCTAATTATGATTGGAAAAACCTACCTAAAGATGTCAATAAGTGGTTCCGGCCATCCGATATAGTAGTGGGAACAGATGGTAGTATCTATGTCTCAGATTGGTTTGATCCTACCGTCGGCGGGCATTTACAAAACGAGCGAGCTGGATATGGAGCTATTTATAGGATAAGCCCAGTCGATAAAAAGCTAACCACTCCCAAATATGATTTTAAAACCTTAGAGGGAGCTATGATAGCGCTAGACAGCCCGGCAGTCAATGTGCGCTACAAAGCGCGTAAGCATATATTGTTAGGAGGCAATCAATCGAAAACCCTTACCTGTTTGAAGAAGAATTTTGATCGGGCTAATCAATTTACGCAGGCGCGCCGACTCTGGCTAATCGCTGAGCTGGGTGATGTTGCTTTTGTTGAGAAGGTGATGAAATCAAGTAATTCCACCGACGTTAGAGTTGCGGCTTACCGTGCAATTGAGCTCTTCAGTAAAAATTTGCTACCCATAGCAACGAGGGCAATGACGATTGATGATATTGCTCTACGCAGAGAAATTCTGCTATCAATGCGCGATATTCCATATGAAAACTGCCGAAATGTTTTGTTAAAACTAATTTCGTATTATGATGGTATGGATAGATGGTATCTAGAGGCTATTGGCACCGCTGCGGAGAGAAAAGAAGAGCAACTCTATCAAGATATCCAAAAAGCAGAATCTGCGCTTGGATGGGATGATAGACTGGCAAACATCATCTGGCGCCTTCATCCTGCCAGTGCTGTAAGTGGCTTTAGAGAGCGTGCCAATTCTCAGAAACTCACGGAGAAGCAGCGAAAGCAAGCTATTGATGCTTTGGCTTTCATTAAGTCTGATGCAGCGGCTCAAGCCCTGCTTGAGGTTCATGGAAGATGTGATGGCACGCTACAAGCATACTGTTTGTGGTGGCTCAACACGCGCAACCGTAACTATTGGAAGTCGTATCTAGCGGGTGTTGATCTTAAGCAGCTAAACCAAGCCCAATTAGCTTTTGATAATTTGAAAAAAGAGTTTCTTAACGCCCCTAGCCCCGCCTTGCTGAAAAGCTTACTTGCGACGCCCAAAGGCACTCGTGTTTTATTGCAATTGGCGATCAACAAGGGGCTGCCTCAAAGTATTAAAGAAACTACGACCCAAGCACTTTTGAATCATCAGAATGATGAAATCAGAGGCTTGGCAAAGACATACCTAACTACAAAGAAATCTGCATATGACGTGGCTGCTATTCTTAAAATGAAAGGTGATCCAGTGCGAGGAAAGGTATTATTTAGCGGCAGAGCCATCTGCTTTTCATGCCACAATGTGTCAGGAAAGGGTGGGGATCTTGGGCCTGAACTTACCGCAATCAAAACTAAATTTGATCGAGAAGCCCTGCTCGATGCTATAATCAACCCTTCTTCTGGGATTTTAGTTGGTTATGAATCGGTGAACATTATTCTTAAAGATGGCAATAAGATTAACGGCACGCTGCTTTCTAACAAAGATCCAATTGTAGTGCGGAATTCCTTGGGCCAAAAAGTAGAGGTTGCCTCAAGTAAAATTAAGAGCCAGGAGATTAGTAAAACATCTATTATGCCAGATGCATCTTCAATTGGTCTTAACCAGCAAGAATTGGCTGATATTCTTAGCTATTTGAATAATATAAAAAATAACTAGATCATGAATCGTAGAAAATTTTTATCCCTTGCTGGCATATCGTCGTTTTACCCATGTCTTGGGGTCATGGCTGAGGCAAAGCAAAATCATCAATACAAAATAGGTATTACCGATTGGCATATTAATTCTAAATGCGACCCAAGGGCATTCCAGCTGGCCAGTGAGTTTGGCTTGGATGGAATCCAGCTATCTTATGTGCCGACGAATCCAGAATGTAACCTCATACATAAAGAGATCAGGCAAACATTCCTAGCTGCGGCGGCTAAATACAAAGTAGAGATCGCTTCTATGGCAATGGGAATCTTTAATCAGCATCCTTTCATGACCACTCCAGATGCTGAGAAATGGGTAACTCAGTGTATGAAGTTTATGCCTGAATTTAGACAGAAGGTTGTCCTATTAGCTTTTTTTGGTAAAGGTGACATAAAAGACAAACCCCAAATGCAAAAGCTAACAATTGAGCGCCTCAAGAGAATTGCTCCTATTGCTGAAAAAAAAGGTCTGACGCTGGGGTTGGAAACTTGGCTCAATATGGAAGACCATATGCGAATTCTTGATGCTGTTGGTTCGGACGCCGTGAAGGTCTTCTATGATACTGCAAATATGCATAAAATGGGTTACAATGTGCCCAATGAGATCCGATGGTTAGGAAAGATGAACGCGATCTGTCAGATTCATCTCAAAGAAAATGGTAATAGACTCGGGCAAGGCAAGGTAAACTTCTTGGATGTGAAACAAGCGCTCCAAGACATTAATTACAAAGATTGGCTCATTATAGAGTCGGCGATAAAAAATGGCTGGAGGGACTCCGCAAAAGCAAATGGTAAGTATGTCAGGAGGTTATTCAACAATGATTCCTTAAGCCGTTAGAGTATGACATCCACGGAGTAAGAACACGAAACCACCAAATTAAATCGTTCAAAAGTGGTTTGTATATCAGTGGCTTTTACTGTGCCGAATGATGCAGTTCTTGTTTTTTTGCCATAAGTTTTTTCTGATAACGCCCTTGAACGATATCCACTAAAACGAGCACAGCTATCACGAAATAAAATGTCGTTTTGCTCATCGCCTCAATCGGTTGACCAAAGAAACTAAGGTTTGATTTTTCGCCGCCTTCGGAAACTAGTAGGATACCTACAATGAGTAAGATAAATAAGCCTAGAACCTCATAGAGACGATTTTTCTGCAGGAACTCGGAAACTCTGTCAGCAAGTATAATCATTAGCACACCGCTAATCAGAATCGCAGTGACCATCACCCACGCCACTTTGGTAATTGCCATCGCGCTGAGAATGGAATCAAACGAAAAGATAACATTCATCATGACGATTAGTGCGACGATTTTCTTAACTGATGCACCTTTACGGTTCTTTTCCTGTGCATGAGCTTCTTCCAAACTAATCATATGAATTACCTCCTTGATGGCGGTGTAGATAATGAAAACTCCACCAAACAGAGTGATAGCGGCTGCAAAATTCATCTCCACATGCATCCAACCAAAGTCTGCATTAAACCAAGGTTTTTTAAATGAATCTAGCATGAATAGCAGTAGGAATAACAGGCAGATACGCAGCCCTACCGCTAAGCCAATCCCCCAAATGCGAACGCTCTTTTGATTTTCCAGCGGTGCCCGTTTTGATTCAAGCGAGATATAGAGTAGGTTATCAAATCCAAGCACAGCTTGGAGTGCGATCAGTAGGGCGAGGTCTACGATGTTTTCCATGGACTGATTCATTAGCAGTTATACTCATACTTGCCAAGTACGGCTGCTCTCTGGCATCATTAGTTTATGAGGCAAAATCGACTTGGAACGAGTGCCATTGTTGTCAGCGATATTTGCATGGGCACGATGACCTTTGGAAAACAATGCGATAAGTCGCAGAGCTTTCGTATCATGGATAAAGCGCTGGATGCAGGAATTGACTTTTTTGATACCGCCGAGGTTTATCCCGTGCCAGCGACTAGTGATACTGCTGGTCTGACCGAGGAGTGGGTTGGGCAGTGGATGAAAGAAAAAAACCGAGACTCAATAATTATTGCGACCAAGGTAGCGGGTGCGGCTCACGGTTGGTGGAACCCGCCAGTACGTGGCGGAAAGGCAGCGCTGGATCGACATCACATTAGGAAAGCCGTAGAGGGAAGTCTAACACGCTTGCAAACCGACTTCATCGATCTCTATCAGATCCATTGGACAGATCATGGTATGCGCGCCGAAGACACGATAGAGGCCCTTGATGAGCTCGTCTGCGAGGGGAAGGTGCGTGCGATCGGCACAAGCAATGAAAATGCTTATGGGCTGATGAAATCACTCTGGACAAGTGATTTGTGCGGGCTGGCTCGTTTTGATACTATCCAGAATAATTTTTCGCTTAATAACCGTCGGTTTGAGGATGAAATCTCTAATATTTGTATACAGGAAAAGGTTAGCCTGCTTCCTTATAGCCCTCTCGCAGGCGGAGTGCTTACTGGTAAATACAACGATGGAAATTATCCAGAGGGTGCTCGTTTTAGTCGTTACTTGCAGAATAAACAGCCTCGGATAAAGGAAATGGCTGAGCGATTCGTTAACGATAAGAGCCTTGCAACAACCGCAAAGATAATGGTGCTTGCCGGGGAGCTAGGCATTGATGTGGTAACCTTAGCCACTGCATGGAGTAAGCAGCACAACTTCGTTGCTTCCACGATTGTTGGGGCCTCGCATGAGGATCAACTTGATCCAATACTCGCCGCAGTAGATGTGACGCTGGATGATGAAACGTTGATAAAAATAGATACCATCACAAAAGATATTCTCTATCCAATGGACTGACAATGGGCTGATTGTTAGATGAGGAAACCTAGTTTGACGTCATTTGCTTTGATTGCCTGTCCGCCTGCTACAGATCAAGTGATTAGGCGCTGTATTACAAAGCCTTGTCTTGCTTAATGGCAGACCATGATCTAGTTTTTTTACTATCGTGACTCATAAGAAACTTTCATTACGAATTAATGCTCCGAGCTTTAACTCGGGTAACTGGATCTATGTTTTTAATAACGCCTTGGTAGTATTGAGTTACGGCAAGTGGTTTTTTAACCATCGAGTGGATAAGGGATAGACAATGGGTAGCATGAAAAAATACTGTTGCCCACGTGTTGCCGCACCACTCCAGTTGGACGGCTTTATAACAGACCCAGCTTGGCAGGACGTGCCATGGACGGATGACTTTCAGGACATCACAGGAGATACCGAGTTAAAACCCAGATTTCGCACTCGTGCCAAAATGGCGTGGGACGATACCTATTTCTATGTTGCCGCTGAAATGGTGGAGCCACATGTCTGGGGGACAATCACCAAGCAGAACGAAATCATGTTCAATGACAACGATTTCGAAATCTTTATCGATCCTGATGGAGACTCTAAGAACTATTACGAACTTGAGATAAATGCCCTTGGTACTATCTGGGAGCTAAGCTTGCCTAAACCATACAGCGAAGGGGGCGTGCCGATCCTTGGCTGCAATTTGCCCGGCCTAATTCATAAGGTAGGTGTGAATGGTACCCTCAACGATCCCTTTACCCAAAATGAAGGATGGTCTGTTGAGATCGCGTTTCCATGGAATGATCTTGCCAAGTATAATCAAGGTCGTGACACACCACCATTAGCTGGAGACATATGGAAAATTAATTTTTCGCGTGTTCAGTGGCAACATGAAGTCATTGATGGCAAGTACATCAGAATACCGCCACATGGAGCTGACCTTTGTGCAGGTCTTAATCCTGAGGACCAGCAACATCCAGAAGATAATTGGGTTTGGAGCCCACAAGGGGTTGTAAACATGCATATCCCTGAGCGATGGGGCGAAGTCACCTTTGAAAACTAATGTTTGATCCTTACGATATTCTTGCTTGGGTTATTTTCGGATCTTTCGGGATGGTCTACGTTGCGTATGGGAAATGGAAAGATCTCTGGCAGCCTAAATTACTCGGGTTTGGGCTCATGTTTCTCCCATATTTCACCCCCTCTGGCTTTTGGCTGTGGACGGTTGGAGTTATCCTCTTGTTTGCAATTTTTATAGCACGCGATTAACTAGATGCTTATTTAATAGATGCTTGAGTTTTTGAGTGGGTTTATATTGGTGTCACCGTGAGCCCATACCATGACGGTAAAAGGTGAGAAGTTTTTATGTAACTCGCTATGGCTATTCAAGATATCAAACGCACTGCCATAGGTTATGAAATAGGTTTTTATTTAGTCAGTCTTTTTCAATATCAAGATCAGGTACGTGACTAAATGAAATACGCATTGGTGCAGCTTCGAGGGCACCGTGGGCACCACCGAGATAGATAGATTGCCTGCCGAACTTTTGCACCAGTTTGTCCATAGATGTATTGAGAGCCTGGATTTTTTCCCCAGATTTTTTTTCGAGTTTATCCTCATCTGCAAACAGGGAGGGTGTGTAATTCCGAGTATGGGTTAATTGACCTAACACCATGGATACCTTGATCAGGTGTTCGGCATGGTGTGGACGTTGTTTCCAGAGGTGGCTGGCCGCGCGTGCAAGCATCAGGGAGTCATCAGTGGATTCTAACACCATTTCATTGGACCAGCTACCTCCGCGGAGGTAGGAAAGTGAGAGATAGTAGCTGCACGTCAACATTCCGTGACTACGCAGCCGCTGTGCCGCCTTCTGGGTGAGTTTATGTAGCACTTGTAGGCCGCCGTTGGGATGGCGTTTTTCTGGAGGGAGCACATGGCTATGGCCAATACTCCGGCGTATAGTTTCTGCCTCAGGAATCTCTTTGCCGCGCATCTGGAACCAGATTCGGTCTCCCTCTACGCCACCCCACGCAGTGTGGAGTTGTTGTCGTGTTGCATTACAGAGCGCACGTACGTCATGGATACCGTGGGCGTGCAGACGTAGTTCCATGCCGCGTCCTATGCCGTGTATGTCACGTAGCTCGAGGTCGTAGAGGATTTCAGGAAGGTCATCGTGATTGATAATGAGTAGTCCATCTGGTTTGCGTATCTTCGATGCCATTTTAGCAAGCCATTTGTTAGGTGCAGCACCCACTGAACCGTTAATCCAAGGACCTACTTGATCGTGGATCGCCCGTTTGATATCGAGCCCAATTTTTTCTACTGTCTGTGGCTCTCGTAGGTTATAGGGAAGCCAGCACCACATTTCATCAATAGATAAAACTGCTTCGACGTGAATACACGATTCTACTGCTGCCACTAGTTGGTGATGTAGTTCTACATACTTCGTAGGCCGTGCTTCTACTATTTGGATGCCTGGGCATAGTATCCGCGCATCACTAACACGAGTTCCGGTTTTGATACCATGTGCCTTTGCCTCGTAGCTTGCTGCAATACAACAAGAGCTTTCCGCTAATATAGGTGCCACTCCGACGGGAACTCCGCGAAGGCATGGTTGCATATGTTGCTCTGCAGAGGCAAAGTAGGCGTCAAAATCAACAAATAGTGAGGTGAGGTCCATTTTCAATTACTGTTCGAAAGAACAGTAATTGAAAATGGCGTGATTGGTCAACCTTTGATTGATATTCACAATTTAATATCTGGGAATCAGCAGGCGGCGACCAATCTTTAAATTAGTTCCTTTTATACCATTGGCGCGCTGAATGGCAGTAACTGTGGTGTTATATTTTCTTGAGAGGGCCCACAGTGTATCGCCTTTTTTGATGGTGTGACGAATGGGAGCCTTGCGCTTTGGCTTAACCGTGACGGTAGGTTTGGGTTTCGGACGAGGCGTATTAGCCAAAGACGTTCCGCGCGGTGGGTTGGGGCGGTTGTTGGTTACAGTTGGTTTGGGAACAGGGGTTGTATTGGATGCCACGCTGTTGATATCGATGATTGAACTCTTACGCCACCAGCTACCCTTACGTTGATCATCTGCCCAGCGCTCAACATAGTTACCTTGGGTGTCAAATGGTCCCACGCCTGGATTGTAGCCACGGTTTACCTTATTTTCAGAAACAAAATTACCACCGCTACCGCAGCTCGCAATTAATAGAGCGAGAGGTGTAGTAAGAAGAGCAAGTAGGCAGAGGGATCGGATGCTTTCTGACATGCAAACTAGTATGCTGATTGCAGAGAGAGAGACAAGGGGGAAGAGAAACGATTCGCCTATTTAACAATATTATTTTTCTAAATTATCCACGCGCTATGTAGCAGGTATCTGCAAAGGCACGAAAAATTCACAGGTTTTGTATCACAGGTATTTACATTATTCGATGTTACTATCTGGTAATGAGAGAGTTATTGTATTAGGTGGAGTCTGTGATGATCTGCTATATTAGTGGGAGAAGGCGGGAAGACCGTTAGCTTTCATCGGAGCAGTAGACCAATGTGTCAGTTACTTTCCGTGTATCCACTCTGCTTTCAGCTCGGGCCAGAGTAGTGCAGACGACAATACAATCAATCCAGCGGCTATTATCGCGACAGTTTCCGCGCCTAGATTACCTGCTATGATAAAGGCGAAGATAGGTGCAGCTGTGCCGCGAATTCCTGTTAGATAGGTGTGTACGCTCATGTATTCGCCGACGTGATCTTCGTGAGCGAATTTAGTTACCCATAAACTCCAGAGGATATTGCCTCCTGATCGCCCGATACCATGAAGTGCGATGCCTATACAGAGTGAAAGGTAGTTCCCTCCCAGGAAATAGACGAGAATACCTGCTAGAAAGAACACATTTGTAATGACTCTAACGCGGTAGAAAGGCATTTTATCAAAGACCATTCCCCAAGGTATGACAAAAATGACAAAAATTAGCATCGGTATGGTACTGGTGACAAATGCCGCTTTTGATGGATTGAGTTCAAAGCCATATGTTGGATTACTGATAAATTCTACAAAAAGTGAGAAGCAGAGTAAGTTACCCATACCTAATAAGAACCAACATCCGAGTAGCTTGCGGAATGCTTTGTCTTGGTGAACGTGTTGAAAAGCATCAAAGAGATGGAGTCTGTCTGTTTTTCGTAACCGAACTTTTGCCATCACCATACCACAACCTGCCATTATTAGGCACGCCATGGAATAACCCCAGAAGATTACATGGAAATTCTGTTCCTGGCCTGCGAGCCAGTTTCCAAGTATCACGCCCATCAAAGCACCGGTGGATGCTCTTACGACTCCGCTGACAGCAAATAATTGGCCGCGTGTTTTGTTTGTATAATGTTTTCGGTAAATCTGTGCAATGAGAGGGGCGCCCAGCGTGAGCATCACGGCTGCGAGGCAAACCCCGATCAAGTAAACTTGTGCAGATGCTCCAGACATTGCGGCTAGTGAGAACCCAACTGCGGCTAATATCCATATGAGCACCAGCGCAGTATTAACAGTACAGCCGACTCTCCTGACCATCTGGACTGTAAAAAGACTGAGTAATAATCCCAAACTTGCGGCAGCTGCAATTGCCATCTTCATCCACATTGGGACATCAAAAATAGTTACTGCCACATACATGGCAAAAGTCGATCCCGCTGTCTCAATCAAGCCTTGTGGTACGGCTCGGACCAATTCCAGCCTGAAGGTGCTTTGCTGTTGCTTGATATCATGCTTTGTTCCCGCCATGCATCGGCAGAAAGAAGCGTATCGGCCACTCTGGCACAAGTGGAATTCTTGGGCTTTTATCTCCCTATAATCACAACGATGTTCGCTCTTGCTTCTTTGCTCTTTGCCCTTATCTCTAAATACCATGTCATACGAATCAGACGAACTTCTCAGCGAATACCTGTTAATGCATTACGGTACTGATGAGCAACTAATGCCTTGGGGGTTCGGCCCCAAAGATGCTGTCGGGTTCCCGGTTCGGACCGTAGAGTATTTCCCCACAAGAAAATGTGATCGTGCGCTTGATCTTGGCTGTGCCGTGGGGCGCTCGAGTTTTGAGCTTAGCAAGTCGTCAGCTCATGTGACTGGAATTGATTTCTCGGCAAACTTCATTGCTGCGGCTGATTCGCTGCGTAACAGCGGATCGATTGATTATTCGCTACGTGAAACTGGAAACCAATCTACGCTCGCTAAGGCGGTTGTACCAGATGGCGCTCGTCCTGATAATTGTAAGTTTTTGTGTGGTGATGCCATGAATCTGCCTAACGATCTAGGTGATTTTGACCGTGTGCATGCCGCTAACTTAGTCTGCCGTCTTCCCGAACCAGAAAGACTGCTGCGCAGGTTGCCTGAATTGGTCAAATGCGGTGGTCACCTTGTGCTTGCAACTCCTTGTACGTGGCTTGATGCCTTTACGCCGCCATCCAATCAGCCCGACGAGGACACCTTTGAATGGCTCAAAAAGCAGATTGGTGAATCATTTGAGCTTATTTCTCAGCAAAACGAGCCGTTTTTAATTCGTGAAACTGCCCGGAAATATCAGTGGACGGTTTCATTAGTAACATTGTGGCAGCGCCACGACTGACAAGACAAAGCTTGACTAGCAAAGTGAACTGGTTTAACCATCCTCGGGTAAATTTTATCTGAGATTCACGATTGGTTATGGCGACACAGCCGGCCTAATAGATAGTACTCATTACACACACTAAAATTCAAATTTATGTATCGCATTCCATTCGACCGCGTTAACTGGACTACCAGTATTTTTCTAATCTCCACTGCTTTGATAGCATTGATCGGCGTTCCAATTTACTTGGTAAACTTCGGTATCGACTGGTTTCAGTTTGGTATGTTTTTCTTTTATGCCACGGCCACTACAATGAGTATTACTCTTGGTTATCACCGTTTGTTTTCCCACCTTTCTTTTAAGGCAAAACGACCTGTCAAATTCTTCACGCTCGTCTTTGGTGCCTGTGCATTCGAAAACTCATGTCTCGATTGGTCCGCTGACCATCGTTTGCACCACAAGCATGTAGATCACGATGACGATCCCTATGACATTTCTAAAGGTTTCATGTGGGCGCACATTGGTTGGCTTATGTTCAAGCTTAAGCCAGAGCCACCCATGAACAATGTCAATGATCTCAAAAAAGATAAACTTGTCATGTGGCAATACAAGTATGTGCACTGGATTGGATTGTTCGTTGGTCTGATGCTTCCGGCAGCAATTGCTTACTTGGTGAATCCTGTCTGGCATTATGCACTTGGCGGATTCCTCCTCGCCGGGATCCTTCGTGTAGTCGTTGTTCAACATTGTACATTTTTTATTAACTCGCTCTGCCACACCATCGGCAGGCGTCCTTACAACACAGATAACACTGCACGTGACTCTGCCATCATGGCTATATTTACCTGCGGCGAGGGCTACCACAATTACCATCACGCATTTCAGCATGATTATCGCAACGGCGTTAAGCCATGGCAGTTTGATCCTACCAAGTGGATGATTTGGTTATTATCGAAGATTGGTATGGCCAGCAATCTGCGCAAGGTTTCCGACGAAAAAATTCTTCTTGCAGAAATGCGTGAGGCACGCCGTCAGGCGGACAAGATGGTAGCCATGGAGCCCGAAACACCACTGTGTGACAAAGCGACTGAGCTATTCCACAACTTTTCTACCCGATTAAGTGATAGTTACCAAGAGCTTGAGCAAGCGATCTCTGACAAGGTTGAAGTTTCTCGTAAGGCTATGGCTCAGTGGCAAAAGGAGACACGCGAATTGGTAAAGCACATCTCGTTCATGCGCCGACAGGCAAAAACGTCTGCATAGCAAGTTCAGTGGTTGTTTTCGACGTTGTCAGTGGCTTCCAACCAGTGTATGGACAGGAGCATTTACAGCTACGATCATATGTTTATCCAACCCCAGATTATACTGAAATCAATCACCGCGCTATTTATGATCAGCTTATCGGCTGGCCTAGTTTCCTGTGGCGGCCAGGGTGCTGATATAGTTTCCGAGCCTGTAAAAGCATCAAGTGCCTCTGATACAACGTCCACAGTGAGAAAAGCGGTTGACCCGATTATCTTTTTTCGTATGCCTCAAGACGATCATCTTCCGTCAGATGACCAGCTCAAACAGGGCGCAGCTTCATCGATTGGGAAGGTAACAACTGCTCCGCTGATTGAGCCAACGAATGGTCCAAGCACGACCATAAAACCTCCTAATTCATCGACTGAGGGCGGCCGGCTTAATCCCAGTGACTAGCTCCGAACATGCTAGAATAGCTTCAGTATCGTAATCTCACAGCCCAATTTGATCCGTGGCACATACCTAAAAAGGATGCGTGAGCTCTGTGTGAAAGGTAGTAAACGCGGGTGTTATGAGAATGTGATACAACATTGTAGCCATAGTAGTTGTGGGTATTAGCGCAGCTGGGTGAGCCATACCTGCGATGGCCATAATAGTATCGGTGCGCCGAGTTGCTTACACGGTTTTTGAGCTTTTTGGCACGCGCTGAGTTGCGATCCATTTCGCGTTTCTCCCACGGCGGTATGAATCTCTCTTTTTGTATTTTTGCCGCAGATTTTTTCACGGCTTTTCCCTCAGCGTTATACCAAATTTCCTGTTCAACTGCTAGAAGAGCAGAGGTGAGGGAAGTCAGAGATAGAAGAAGGAGCAATATTTTCATAGTCATATAGAGTAATATACCTGAATTTGACGTGCTAGTATGCACATGCATGCAGAAATAATCGTCAATCTGTCTATTTGGTATTTGGTATTTTGCAATTGGAACACTAAAAACCTCATGTGCGTCAGCCTAAGAAATTCAAAGCCTATCCATTTGATTACCATCAAGAAATTGAGGTGAAAATCATCAATCTCAGTAATCTTGGGGTGGGTATAGCACGAGTGCAGATAGATGACGCGATGATGAATTTGCATCAATCTGCTGAGGATAAAACAAAGAATGATGGGTGGGTAGTATTTGTTCCTCATACGCTGCCAGGCGAAAAGGTGCTCGCGCGTATCTTTCGTAACGATAAGTCACACAGCCAGGCAGATCTCATAAAAGTAATTGAGCCATCGCCGGATCGACTCGATCCCGCCTGTGAATTATTTGGTAAATGTGGTGGCTGCCAGTATCAACATCTTTCATACGAGAAACAACTTGCATGGAAAACACGCCAGGTCGAAGAGCTGCTGCAACACATGGTCGGTATCCAGGCAAGTGTTTCTTCCGCTATCCCCTCACCCAAGCAATGGGGCTATCGATCGAAGATTACTCCGCATTTCAAGAGGCCGCGCGATGGTAAGATTGGCGATATAGGGTTTCTGTTAGCGGGGCAAAGATCTCATCTAGTTGATGTAGTGAAATGCCCGATTGCTATGGATGAAATCAACGAGATGATGCCGCGTATTCGCGAAGAAACTCGCGCCAATACTAAAGCCTACAAAAAAGATGCCACGCTTCTGCTGCGCGCCACTCAAGGACGTGTCGAGACTAATCACCGCACCCCCATTTCTGAAACTGTAAGCACCGACGCAGGGGATATTACTTTTCACTTTCTTGCCGGTGATTTTTTTCAAAACAATCCATTTATTCTTCCTGCTTTTACGGGTTACGTTGCTGATCAAGCATCCGCAGGTGGTGCGAAGTATCTTGTTGATGCTTACTGTGGTTCTGGTTTGTTTTCGCTTTGCCTTGCACATAAGTTTAAAAAAGTTGCAGGCGTAGAAGTTAGTGAGACCGCTGCCGACTGGGCACGTCGTAATGCCGAGCTTAACAAGATAAGTAATGCCACCTTCCTCGCTTCCAGTGCCGAAGCGATCTTTGCTGACATCGCCTTTTCGGCTGACGAGACAGCGGTGGTTATTGACCCGCCACGTAAGGGTTGTAATGAAGAATTTCTCAATCAGCTTTTCACCTTTGGCCCTAGCAGAGTAGTTTATGTATCATGTAACCCCGCAACACAGATGCGTGATCTTCAAGCGTTTCTAACGGCGGGCTATAAAATTAGCGCGGTGCAGCCATTTGACCTTTTCCCTCAGACAAGACATCTTGAGTGTGTTATGGTTTTACAAAAAATTAAACCATCATGATTAGATGGTTGCTACGTGCTTTGCTAAATGCTAACAAAAAAAGCATGACATCAAAAATTTGCCTGTTGCTAATGCTGTTTTGTCTTTTTGGGCAAAATGCTTCCTCAATTATGCAGCGTGGAGAATACCCGTGGAATGTTAAGCTGAGAAGTCACTATGACCTTGAGATGGAGAACACGCTGCAGACGGTGCCTTGGCTGCTAAATCTTGGTCCCACCGGAATCCGTGCAAGAATCTATCCAGAAAAAGCAAATCAGCTCGCCGTCAAATATGTGTTTCAGGATAAACAATCGCCAGCTAAAGGGTTGATCCAGATCGGTGATATTATCGTTGGTGCAAACGGTAAAAAGTTTAAAACCTCGCATCGCTTTGGACGAAACCTCAGGGGCGGTGGTGGCTGGGACGGGCCGATGATGGAGCTGGCAGCTCATCTCGAGGATAGCCAGGGAAGTGATGGCAAACTGAATCTCATAGTCTGGCCATTAGGGCTTAAGAGTGATGAAAAAACAGTCACTATACCGCTCAGAGTAGTGGGGAGATTTGCCGATACTTTCCCTTACAATTGTAAGCGCTCGGATATGATGTTGGAAGAGCTATGCGATTTCATCGTTACCGACTACAAATCCAGTAACTGGAAAAAGCCGAACTCTTTTTATGGCGGTCCGCACGGGGTGGCGCATCAGATGCTTGCATTGATGGCTAGTGGAAAATCCAAGTATGATCGTATCATCAAGGACAATATCAAGAGCTACTATAATTTGCGTTATAACCCGGCTGGCGGAGGCTTCCAAACTTGGAGGTGGGGTTTCGAGGGTATTGTTATGGGCGAGTATTACCTCTTGCACAAAGACCGCAAACTTTTGCCTGCTATTAAGTCACTAACAGAATGTATGCCGCTGGGGTCCCGAAACAGTAACGGTATTTACACTCACCGATCCGAACTTAACTTGAGGCTTACTGGCAAAAAACCCTACGCATCTATTGCCGCTATTTCTGGGTTGCAAATGATTGCCATGAGCCTGTTTGATAAAGCTGGATTACCTTATGACAAAACACTCTATCAGAATATCCATCAGCATTACCTGAATAGCGCGACACCGGATACAGCACAAATTGCTTACGCTTTTAATTCTGCTGATCGGTTCAATAACCCGAAAATCACCCACCGTCATGCTATCCTCAAGCTGAAAGATAAAAACAAAGGCGGCAGCAGCAAGGGAGTAGGCTATTTACTACCCAATGGGATGCAGGACATCGGCGAATATGAGGTCTTTTGGCCAACCAAAAAAGATCCAAGATGGAAACCTCTCGATTGGCTTGAGAAAGAGAGAGCTACCAATCTCGTTACTCAACTTAAGGAGAAGGGGACACTTAGGGTCGATCGTAATCACCCAGACTACAAACAAGCGCCTGAACCTAAAAAGCCATATAAAACAACTCGCAGCGGCGGTCACTTAGCACCTGTCGGGATGGGTGCACTTGCACATCTGATCCGCAGCAATAGTACAGATTCTTGGAAATACCTTGGGATGCACTTGGCGAACACATGCGCCATAGCCCCTGGAAATTCTTTCGATGGTCACGCATCTTCGCATCTTGCAGGCTTTTGGAGCATCCTAGGTGCGGCACAATCTAATGATGCTAAGCTGAAACGCGCCTACCTCGACTACATGAAGACCTTCATTATTTTGTCAGAAACTCACAATGGCGGATTGATCCTTCAACCATGGGGACGTGACCGTCCAAACTGCAACTCAGATTGCTCACACGGACCACGCCCGCTAACAACCGCCACTGGTGCCATTGTTCTGGCATTGGCTAAAAAACGCCTCCAAGTGACAGGTGCCGGGACATCAGGATATGTGAGTAATTCTGCACCCAAAAGAGGTCTCGATAGCCTGCGTAGAAAGGCACGCCCACTCCCCGATGAACGCCGTGCTCTTCTGGACAAAGGACTGCTCAAAGCGCTTGCCGAACTCAGTCACGCCGATGAGTTGAAACCAAAACCAATCAGTCTATCAAAGGCACGCAGTAAGGTCTGGTTGGCAAAAGTAGAAGGTGATACCAAACTGACTTTTCAGGCAACCGTGGGAGACAAACAAGCTGCTTTTGATTTTACAGATCTAACACCCAAAGATCACGCCGCACTCGCACAGCTGGTGGCATCCTATCGCCCCGAGGATGAAATGGCACTTGTATCCGCCGGAATTTACAGCGAGGTCATAGGAAATACGAAGAGAGCGGATGCCTATTACTTGAAGGCAGGCTCAGATGTGAAAGAAAAAATTGACAAGCTGTTTGAGTAGAAAATTGAACACTGTGCGTGTGTCATGCTAACAAAGCATCTAATGGACTTCTCGCCATAATGGTAACGGCACTCATGATATGGGTTAGATCTCTGTCGTTTTCAGGTTGAAATACCCAAGAGCCTCCGAGGTCGTTTATAGCTCTATACCCACATTAGCTGATCAATAAAAATCTATATCCTTGATTCTAAGTCTCAATTCCTCGTTGACTCTGAACCTCAGGCATACAGCCAACGAATAAAACAAACCGCTACGAATTAAGGTTGGAAAGATAACCAAATCTCATGCCAGAATTAAACTCCCCATTCAGCCAGCGCCTTGGTCAGGGCAGGGGACTTTTTAACTCGGAGTGTTTCACCGGCTTCGATGGTTGCGCGCTTGCCTGATCCTGATTGGAAGTGGATTTCGACCGAGGTTTCACCGGGGTGTTCTACGAGTATCTTACGGATTTTCTCCAGATCTTGCTCCGAGTGACGAGATAGCCATAGACCGATCTGCACGGCGCCGTCCTTGGCTGCCTTACGAACTTTAAGCTCCTTGATTTCAGAGCCAGTAAGTCGAAGTGTCTCGGTGCGATCATCAACTTGGACATTAGCTTTGAACCGGATGACGCTACCAGACATTAGCAGGCCGGCATCGCGTGCAGGCACGTAACTTTCTTGCCAGCATACAACCTCACAACTGCCGGTGAAGTCCTCAATGTGTAGAACACCAAAGTATTTTCCCGCGCGTGTCGTCTTGTGCTCAACGTGGCGGATCATGCCTGCGAACGGGTATCGGGCACGTTTGTTTTTGGTATCAAGGTCGTCCATCAGACCAATTTTCTCAAAACGATCAGAATCAATGACTCCTCTGTATTTATCCAATGGGTGACCGCTGGTGTAACAACCTAATAGCTCTTTTTCATTAGCGAGCTTTTCATCCTTAGTCCACTCCTCAATTTCTGCAACCATGGTGCCATTGTCCTGCGCTGGAGAGGCGCCGGCGAAGTCCATGGTGTCGAATAGTGAGACCTGTCCTTGAGCGCGGTCGCGTTGGGCCGAGCTGGCGGATGCAACTACTTGTTCAACCCTCCCGTACATGGAGGCCCGTGGCTCGCTGGCCCAGTCTAGCGCACCAGCTTTTACAAGATTCTCTAAGATGCGTTTGTTAACACTCTTGGAGTCCAGCCGGTTAGAAAAATCTTCTAAGCTCTCATACGGGCCGTTTGCATCGCGGTCGGCAATAGCGGTGGCCATGGCTCCCTCACCAACGTTTTTAATGGCGGCGAGTCCGTAGCGAATAGCCAGTTTTCCAGAGGGTGTTTTTTCGGGGGCGAATTTAAGCTGTGAGCGATTGATGTCAGGCGGCAACATTTCAATTTCCATCCGATTGCATTCCGAAATAAAGATACCTATCTTATCCGTGTTGGTGAGCTCATTGGACAGCAGGCCACAGAGGAACTCCACTGGGTGGTTTGCTTTGAGGTAAGCGGTCCAGTAGGAAATGTGGCCATAACAAGCGGAGTGGGATTTGTTGAATCCGTATCCGGCAAAGCCAGCAATTTTGTCGAAGATCTGGTTCGCAAGTGGGGTGGCGATGTTGTTGGTAGCCTTGGCTCCCTCTACAAAAATCTCGCGCTGCTTTGCCATTTCCTCAGGCTTTTTCTTACCCATAGCACGTCGCAAAATATCAGCACCTCCGAGAGTGTATCCGGCAAGCATCTTGGCGGCATTTTGCACCTGCTCCTGGTATATCATCACGCCGTAGGTGTCGCCACAGATCTCCTCCAATAATGGGTGCTCGTATTTGACTGGTTTGATTCCTTTTTTTACTTCGATCATCTGATCGATGAAGTCCATCGCACCCGGACGGTAGAGTGCGAGCAGATCGATGATATCTTCAATTTTTGAGATACCATATTTTTTACAGGTTTCTACCATGCCACCGGATTCAAGCTGGAACACACCCATCGTCTCACCGCGGTTGAGCAGTGCGAGCGTCGGTTCGTCATCAAGTGGCACTGTATTGATATCAAAGTCAGGCGTGTGTTTGCGGATATGATTTTCTGCATCCTGGATGACGGTCATGTTTTTCAGACCCAGGAAGTCCATTTTAAGCAGGCCCAACTCGGTGATGGCACCCATATCGCACTGGGTCACCACCTCACCCTCGTTACCTCGAGTTAGTGCACAGTGCTCGTCGAGTGGGCGATCACCTATGACAACGCCCGCGGCGTGCACACCGGTGTTTCGATTGAGACCTTCTAATTTTAGGGCATAATTCCACAGGTCCTGCCAAGTGCTTGAGTTCTCGATGACTTCGCGTAGTTCCGCTTTTTCGTCATATTCGGACTTAAGTTTTACGCCCGGTTTTGCTTCGATCATCTTCGCGAGCATGTCGGCATCGCCATAGGAAATACCCATGACGCGCGCGACGTCACGGATCACACTTTTGGCACCCAAGGTGCCGTAGGTAACGATGTGAGACACCGAACGCTCACCATATTTTTGGCGCACGTAGTCGATCACCTCGGGTCGGCGAGACTGGCAGAAATCGATATCAACATCCGGCGGGCTAACACGCTCCGGGTTGAGAAATCGCTCAAACAGTAGGCCGAAGCGTATCGGGCAGATGTCGGTGATACCCATGGTGTAGGCGACGAGTGATCCGGCAGCGGATCCACGGCCGGGTCCAACGGGGATATCGTTATCACGTCCCCACTGGATGAAGTCTGCGGTAATTAGGAAGTAGGATGCAAAGCCGAGGTCATTGATGGTCTTGATTTCGTAGTCTAGACGGTCATCGAGGGTTTTCCTGATGTCAGCCTCGTTACACTCGTGCATCTCGCAGAGGTAGTCGAGTTCGCGTTTGCCGTAGCGCTTTTCCAGGCCATCAAAACAGATCTTATGAAAATACTCCTCACGGGGTGTGCCATCCGGTGAATCAAATTGTGGGTATTTCTCTGAGCTTGTGGGATCAAGCACCAGCTCGACATTACACTTTTCCGCGATTTCTAGCGTGTTATCACAAGCACCGGGAAAATCGGCGAACAAGCTACGCATTTCCTCAGGTGTTTTGAAATAGTGATCAGCCGGGTAGCTTTTACGGTTTTCGTCTAACAGCAAACGGCCTTCTCCAATACAAATAAGAACGTCGTGTGCTTCGTGGTCGTCCTTGTTAAGAAAATGCACATCATTTGTTGCGACAAGTTTAAGCCCAAGTTCCTGGGAAAATTCTTTAAGTGTGTTGTTGATGGTCTGCTGGATCTCGAGTCTTTGGTCGTTGAGCTCCAGGTAGAAGTCATCTTTGCCAAATAGGTTTGCGAGTTGCTCGACCTCCGCGCGTGCGGCATCGAGATCATTTAGATGAAACCACTCGGCGACGGCACCGTTGGTGCAGCCGCTCAGGCAGATTAGGCCTTCGGAATATTCTCCCAACAACTCACGATCCACTCGTGGTTCGCCAAGCCATTCGCCATCGAGGTGACCAACTGAAACGAGTTTTACTAGGTTTTTATAGCCAGTTTCATTTTTGGCTAGTAACGTGAGATGTGTAGAATTTTTTCTGCCTGGAACTTCTTTCTTGTCTTGGATACTCGCTGGCGCGAGAAAAATTTCACAACCTAAAATGGGTTTGATGCCAGCTTTGTGGGCATTCTGGTAGAATTCGATGGAGCCAAATAGGTTTCCATGATCGGTAAGTGCCACGGCGGGCATGTCTAGCTCGGCGGCACGAGCACATAGCTCTTTGGTACGGATGGTAGAGTCCAGCGTTGAGTAGGAGCTATGAACGTGCAGGTGAACGAAGGAATCCGACATGGGCACGCCATTGTATGAATCCTAAGCGGGTTGGCAACTACAAGTCATCAGCGTAATACATTTCTTGGGGAAGATGCTATCAGAGCACTAGATAATATATACTGAGGATAATGTTTTCGTTACATCGAAAACACAAAAGACATGGGATTATTTTTTTTTGCGTTTTACACAGACAAATGCTTGTTGTCTTTTGTAGCGGGGAATTTTTGCATCCGTGGTTACTTTGATCATCCCAAAACTTGGTGCATCGGTGTTTTTGGGGGTAACTTCAAGCTCATACTCCCATCCCTCACGGATAGTTTTAAGATTATAAAGAAAGTCTTCATTGGTGCCTGCGTGTTCGATGATTCGGATGGGTTTGTCGTTATTGACCTTGAGTTTGATGGTCTTGGCTTTTGGCTCTTCGTTCTGGTTCCAGAGCAGGGACTTGGGTTCAAGTTCAAGGAGTACGGGAATTGTGAGTTCCACACTCATAACCGTCGATGGTTTGTCGTCCTCATCATCGGTGGTCCAGAGAAGGACAGTTTTTATAACGGTACCCGAAAAAGAGCCAATAGCGAACTGAACACGGATTTCACCTTTTTCCCCTGGTTTATAGATCAGCTTACTTTTGCTGACCTTGGCGCTGAGACATGAGCAGGCAGAATCATACTTGGCAATTGTAAGTGTGCGATCAGTTTTGTTTTCAAAGTGATATGGAACGGTCACTTTTGTTGCATCTGGCTTTGCGGTGACGGCAATCTTGTTTTTGATGAAAGTAAAACCTTCTTTGGCACTAAGGTTAGATACAGTAACAAATACCAGAGTGATTACAGGAAAAGTGCGCAGAATGTGCTTCATATCTATCAATGTAATTTAATTACTGAGGATGTTTTCGACCAGTTCTACGGCGATGATGAGAGTGCCGCCGCGCCATTTGGGGCCAAGAATAAAGAGCGGGCGTCCTTTCTGTAGGACGGGATCAGTTTTCATCACCTTGCGCTTGTGTTGCCATAACTCAAGGTCGAGTCGCATGCCGCCATCGTTCGAACGTCCACGTGACTCATAACTTAGAAGAATTTCCTCGCTCGGCTTTAAAGGAGCTAGCCAGTTCTCGTAACTACGAAAAACGGGCTGTATATCACTGCCAAGTTTGCGGTAGTGCTTGAAGCGCATTTTCTCGATACTTCGCAACCGTTTCTCAGTAGCGGTATCTAGCATGCTAACTTTTTTGCCGAGCTTCACTACATCTTTATCGGTGCCTATGTAGAGTGTGGCGCACAAGCCTCCCACTTTTTCCTTACCGCTGTCCTCAGCCATAATTTCCGGAGCAGCTAGCAGGAGTACGAAATTAAGTGATAAAGATAGAAATTTGGACATCGTATGAAGCTGGCTAGATTGTTAGTAAGATGTGCTAATACTTGCCATGCTAGCACCATTGGAGCTATCAGTTGCAGGATTGCCAACCATTTCAAGATCATCTGGTATATCTGTCAAACCCTTGAGCACAATCACTGTGGCGCCAGCACCCTCTGCGCGGAATATATCCGCACTGACATCTCCATCGGGGGTATAAATGCTGCTCACTACGATGTTCGCGGGCGATGTGATACTTGTGGGCTCAGCTACACGTGTGCCCACGTAAAAGCAGAATGCCATACCGGCTGCGGCCGTTGGAATCATGAGCCATTGCCAGATTCTGCGCTTTGGCGCAAGTGTGGGTGCTTGAGTAAGCTGTTCGCTCTCGATGTGGCGTAGAATTCGCTCATTAAAAAAGTCTCCATATGGAGGTTCAATACTCGCGGGAATTGTCGCACGAATAGATTGATTCATTGCTTGGATAGCATCGCGTTCGGCGAGTAGTTCTGGATGATTCTGCGCCCATGTTTCGACACGTTGTAGTTCCTCACCCACAAGCTCGCCGTCGATCCATTGTGTGAGTGTTGTTTGATCAGGTTCTTTCTTCATGGTTATTTTTAATTAGATTTTTGGTGGGATTAATCAGCATCCGGCCTGAGAATACTTTGAAGTTTTTTACGAGCGTAGTGGAGCCGACTCATAACTGTGCCGATAGTATTTCCGGTTATTTCGGCAATTTCCTTGTAGTCGAGGCCTTGAACCTCACGTAGCAGTATGACCTCGCGGTGTCCCTCAGACAACCCAGCTAAAGCAGCGTTGATCTCCTCGCATAATTCGTTTTGCTGCATTGCTTCATCGGGAGGGGCATTATGATGTGGCATCGTAGAGGCACCAGGGTCAACTCGTGAGGTATCAAACACCTCGTCATTGAGCTCGCCATCACCCTCAATACGTCGTTTTCTGAGCCAATCATACACAACATTGTGGCTGATGCGAAATAGCCACGTTGAGAAGCGTGCACGCGACTCAAACTTTGGCAGAGCCTTCCATGCTTTTATGAATGCCTCTTGGGATAAGTCCCAGGCATCAGCATCATTTTTGACCATGTTAAAGATCATTGCATAAATTTTTCCACGGTGTTTGCTGACCAGTCGGTCGAATGCCCGCATGTCACCCGCTTGGGCCTCAGCAACCCAAATGGCGTCTTCGCTGGCAATATCATTCGATTTTATTCTACGGTTATCGGGCGAACCATTTCCATCCGATTTTTGAGTGTTTTTGGATCCACTCGCCATGCCTCCTCCTTGTGCGGAATCTGGTGGTACAGGTGTCTTTACCCCGTTGGACGCTATTTTACGTAAAAAATTCATTAAATATGCGAGGAATTATCCTTTCCCTAGGTTGGCTTGAACAGAGGAATTTGGCAAGACGTGGTTTTTGCTGCTAATTGGCTCTGTGAGAGAGACATTCAAAAAAATGTGGCATCACGTGACTTTTCCTTTCGCAAATCCTGTTGTCGTGGCTAAGTTTGTCTCAGCGATGCAATGCGACTTTTGTGATAGTAAGGCGACGGTATTCTTCACTCAAATTATTGATGGGGTATCGAAGAAGACCAATCTCTGTGATTCCTGTGCCAACGAGCAGGGAGTAACAGACCTAGATGGCTTCCTATTGCCCCACATAGATTTTCCTGAGAACGAACCGGATGATGATACTCAGAATGATTTACCCGATACGCATACTAGTCTTGTGATGGACGACAAAACCTGTTGTCCGGACTGTGGATTTGCGTTTGACGATCTAAAGAAGACCGGTCGTCTCGGTTGCAGTGGCTGTTATCAGTTTTTCTTGGCAGAGATCAAACATAACCTCGCAGGAATGCATAAAGGCACCAGCCATACTGGGCGCGTGCCCATGGGAATGGTCGAGGCATTTCAACAGCGCCGACAGCTTGATACCCTGAGAAAAGAAATGGAAGAGGCAATCAGCGGTGAGGACTATGAAAAAGCTGCTAAGCTCCGCGACCAGATTAGCCAGATTGAAGAAAAAACCTTGATACTGGATACTTAAATTTTCTGCCACCATGATGCGATTTTCTACATTACTCAAGCACCCTGCAGACTGGATGACCGGTGCTGATGCTGATAGCGCCATCGTTCTCACGAGTCGTATTCGACTGGCGCGTAATATTGTTGGTGCACCATTTCCTGGATGGGCACGAAAACAGGAGCGAATTGATTTATTGAGTTCACTTCGAGAAAAAATTGAGTCGCTACCAAATATGAAAGAAGCATTCTCACAGGAGCTCAGCGCGCTGTCATCAGTCCAAAAACAAGTTCTTGTGGAGCGTCATCTGATTAGCCGAGAGCAGGCAGCAAGGGGAGAAGGGAGTGCCACAGTCGTTAACCGTAGCCAGACACTCAGTGTGATGATCAATGAGGAAGATCACCTGCGGTTGCAATCGATCCGTTCGGGCTTACACCTGCGTGAGGCATATGACCTAATTGCAAGTGTCGACATGGAGTTAGAACAAAAGCTTCCATATGCTTTCGATCACGAATTGGGGTATCTCACTGCTTGCCCGACGAATCTCGGCACTGGATTGCGGGCATCTGCTATGTTGCATCTCCCCGGCCTGGTTATTAGCGATCACATCGGGCAAGTGATTCAAGCAGTCGGGAAGCTGGGACTTGCCGTGCGTGGTATTTTTGGCGAGGGAACCGAGTCCCTAGGCCACCTATTCCAGATTTCCAACCAATCGACTTTAGGGGAATCTGAGGATAGTATTATTAATCGTCTCGAGCGAGTGATTAAAAAAGTTCGTGATCATGAGCGTAACGCACGGCTGAAGCTTATCGAAGACGATCCTCAAATGGTGGCTGATAAGATTGCCCGCGCATACGGGCTACTCAAACATGCCTATGTCATAGATTCTAAGGAAGCACTCACACACCTCTCACTTATCCGGCTGGGAACAGACTTGAAATGTTTTCCATACGAAACCATTCAACTTTGTGATACCCTGCTAATGGATATTGAGCCGGCCCATCTGCAGCATCAAGCAGGACGCAGCCTAACACCAGAGGAGCGTGATACAAATCGTGCTAAAATCATCCGTGACTGTTTGCATTCTTTGCCAAACCCTGATATATGTTTTATTAACTAATTTAATTTGCCTATAAGGCATCTCACCAACTATGAATAACTTTACTCCAAGAGCCCAGCAAGTCCTAGCACTCGCCCGAAAAGAAGCTGATCGCTTCAACCACAATTACGTCGGCACCGAACACATTCTATTAGGCTTAATCAAACTTGGCCAAGGAGTCGCTGTGAGTGTGTTACAGAACATGGGACTTGATCTTGATACCGTGCGTATCGAAGTGGAAAAACAAGTTGGCTCAGGCCCCGAGAATAAAATTGCGGGAAACATCCCCTACACTCCGCGGGTCAAGAAGGTTTTGTCGCTCTCGAACAAAGAGGCTCAGCAACTTGATCATTCTTATGTAGGAACTGAGCACTTATTGTTAGGCCTGCTTCGAGAAGGTGAGGGTGTTGCTGCCCGCGTGTTGACCAGCCTAGAGGTGGACATCAACCAGACACGCCAAGAAATCCTTGCGGAAATCGATCCGAATTTCAGCCCTGAAGAGCTTGGCACAGAGTTTGATGAGTTTGATGATGATGCCGATGAGATGGTTGCCGAGGAAGATGGTAAAGGAAAGACGCCTGCGCTCAAAGCATTTGGACGTGATCTAACGAAGTTGGCGGATAAAGATAAACTCGACCCAGTTATCGGACGCGAATCCGAGATTGAGCGTGTCATTCAAATCCTCTGTCGCCGCACTAAAAACAACCCCGTACTCATTGGTGAAGCCGGTGTTGGAAAAACGGCGATTGTCGAGGGATTAGCACAGGAGATTGCCAGCGGCAATGTTCCTGAGCTCCTGCGTGATCAGCGTGTTGTGACTCTTGACCTTGCTCTCATGGTTGCTGGCACCAAATACCGTGGCCAGTTTGAAGAGCGTATCAAGGCGGTGATGGATGAAATTCGTAAGGCGGGAAATATCATTCTCTTTATCGACGAACTTCACACCATCGTGGGTGCCGGATCCGCCGAGGGTGCCATGGACGCCTCGAATATTATCAAACCCGCACTTTCGAGATCAGAACTTCAATGCGTGGGTGCCACCACGATGAACGAATACCGCAAGTTCATCGAGAAAGACTCAGCTCTCGAGCGCCGATTCCAGAAGGTTAAGGTAGAGGAACCGTCCCAAGAAGATGCCATCGCTATTCTGAAGGGTCTCCAGTTTAAGTATGAGGAGCACCACAAGTCGAGTTACACACCAGATGCCATCGAGGCTGCGGTGAAATTGTCATCACGCTACCTTTCAGATCGATTCCTTCCCGATAAGGCGATTGATGTGTTAGACGAGGCTGGTTCTCGTGCTCGTATTGGTCAGATGACTCGCCCCCCTAAACTAAAGAATCTAGAGGCAAAAATAGGTGATATTCAAGAAGACAAGGTGGCTGCTATCAATGAGCAGAATTTTGAAAAAGCCGCATCGATGCGTGATGCTGAGAAGCAGGCAAAAAAAGAGCTCGAGGAAATCGTCGCCACCTGGCGCGCCGAGAGCGAAGAAACCATCGTTGAGGTTGGCGAAGATGAAATCATGGCGGTCATTTCCAAATGGACGGGCGTACCACTTCAGCGCATGGAAGAGAAAGAAGCTCAGAAGCTACTCAAAATGGAGGAGCAACTCAAGAGCCAGGTCATCGGCCAAGATACGGCTGTCGTGACTATCTCGAAAGCTCTACGTCGTTCGCGAGCCGACCTCAAAGACCCGCGCCGTCCGATCGGGTCATTCCTATTCCTCGGACCTACTGGTGTGGGTAAAACTTATCTGGCACGCAACCTTGCTGAGTTCATGTTCGGTGATGCCGACTCCCTGATCCAGATTGACATGTCCGAGTACATGGAGAAATTCTCCACTTCTCGCCTGATTGGATCTCCTCCAGGATATGTCGGCTACGAGGAGGGCGGACAGCTTTCTGAGGCTGTTAGACGCCGTCCTTATTCAGTCGTTCTGTTTGACGAAATTGAGAAAGCCCACCCAGATGTGATGAATTTGCTCCTGCAAATTCTTGAAGAGGGCATGGTCACTGATTCGTTTGGTCGAAAAATTGACTTCCGTAACACCATCATCATTCTCACCTCGAATGTTGGTGCCTCTAGCATCAAACGCCAAACCTCGCTCGGCTTCGGTGCTATGCAAGAGGACGAGGCTGATTTCGATGGGATGAAGGAAAAAATTCTCGATGAGGCGAAGAAGCAGTTTAAGCCTGAGTTTCTCAATCGTCTCGACGACACCGTGGTATTCCATATGCTTGAGAAAAAGGCACTCAACGTCATTGTCGATCTCGAGTGTAGCAAGCTCTTCGCCCGCCTTGAAGACAAAAGTATCACTCTGAAAATGGACAAGAATGCCCGCGAGTTTCTTATGGAGAAGGGATATGATCCTAACTACGGGGCGCGTCCGATGCGTCGTGCTGTGGAGCGCTACATTGAGGACCCCCTTGCTGAGGCACTGTTGCGGGCAGACATCAAGGAGGGTGACACCGTCAAAGTCACCCGTAGAAAAGATGCTAAAGAGCTAACATTTAAACCGGCGCGACCGAAAGGGAAAGCGAAAGCCTAACTTGTTTTATGCTAACCAACTACCGCTTATCTCACTGCTGTGAGATAAGCTTTTTTTGTCATCATGAAGCTTTACTTGACGACTCTGCTTTACAAGGGCACACATGTGGATGATCAAATTTTTACACACCCGTATCCGTGTTTCTAATCCCGAGGCAAGCATTGCATTCTATCAGAAAATAGGTTTTGAGCTGGGTGAACAAAAAACCTCGCCGCAGGGCAACCAACTCGTATTTCTTCATCTTCCGGGTAACGAGCACTTCCTAGAGCTGACCCACTCGCCGGACTACAAAGTCGATTTCCCCGAGGACCTGATGCACACCTGCGTGGGGGTGACTGATATCGTGGAATACTGTGACAAACTGGAAAACGACGGCATTGAAATCTGGCCGGGCCAATGGCGGGAAAAATTCACCTCAGGCGAACGCAAGATGGCATTTGTCACCGACCCCGATGGCTACGAAGTGGAAATTCTCGAGCAGTAAACCACTTACAGCTTTCTACTGACTGACTGCTAGGAATTTGATTTTTTGGTTAGATGATCGAGGGGGATTTCATGGGGTGAAAAGGGGGTGTCAGTGCAGCTGACTATTTATACACCAACCAGGCGGTCGCTTTGGTGTCTTTGTCGGCAGTGAGCTCGATTCTTTTCTGGTCGTAGCCGGTCATCAGGTAGGGGTCGGATGGCACACCGGCGTTGACTTGGGTATCTTTCCAAGGGCCCCCTACACCGACGGGTTTGCCAAAGGCCCAGAGGTCATCAATACCGCCAAACCAGAGTGCAGTCTTGCCGTCGTCTGACTTGTAAACATGGGTGGATTCTTGCGCGTCGGCTTTGAGGCCTGCGAGAACCAGTAAGCCATTCCAGGTGGTGAAGTCACTGATCTGTCGGTTGTGGGTGCAGACGGGGCGCATCTTAGTGTAGAGGGCAGGAGCACCGACAATCCAGAAGGGGACCTCGTAAAAAGTTCCGTGGATGTTAGCCATCAAACGCTCGGACTCGACCTCGCGGTGCATACGCGGGTGGCCGAAGCTGAAGGGGCGATCGTAGGCAGCAGGTCCCTTGGGAAGGCGTAGCACGGTGCGCTTGCCTTGTTTGCCGACGATGGCACGGCTCTCCTTACTGACCAAGATGACCGAAGCATCATCCACCGAGAACTCTGCGTGAGGGGTCAGTTTTTCAGCCAATTTTACGTTGGGTTTCGTTACCTGAAACTCAAAACCAAACTGGGTGAAGTCATAGTTTTGACTGCCGTTGATTACGTTTAGGTGACGGTTGTCCTTCGCGGGGAAGAGTAAGGCACTGTTGATCTTGGTATCGTTTGTTCCCGCGATCGCTTGGAAAATCTCAGATCCCTCGTTGGGGTCGCGGTATTGGTCGTCACTGAAGTGGAGGGACACGGTCGCCTTGCAGTTCCGATCGCTATGCACTCGGATCCACTGGGCTTTTAAATCCTCAGGTAAGATGTGGTGTGTGTAGCCATTCACGTGGATGCGTTGGTAGTTCTCAAACTTGCCCTTGCCTTCGCGGTCAATTTGTAGCGTGAAGGTAACGGGTTTGTCCGAGGCAAGGTGCACGATACGTCGTGGAAAACCATGGATCAAAAACGGATCGGAGGAGACGCCTGCCGCAACTGCGTCATCCATATAAATCGAGCCAGCGGCATTGCGCGGACCCCACTTTTTCAAGTCGTCGATTTGGCCAAACCACAGATTGGACTGGGGCTGGCCAGTCAACGGATTGCCCTGAATACTTGCCTCATCGGTAGCGAGCACGAGCTGGCTGTTCCATTGGCAGAAATCAGGGATGTAGCGGATGTGGCTGGCGATGGGTTCAATACCGGCAGTGTTCGTGGCGGTGAAGTTTTTGGGGAAACTGAAGAACATGCCGTGCATGTCCATGAGCAGGTTCTTTTCTCCGATGTCTCGGATACGTGGCCACTCGGTGAACCAGCCGTGTTTGGCGTCATTGTTGAGGCAGCCTTTGGGGAGCAGGAAGGTCTCGAATGTTCCGTTCTCCATGACCTGCAAACGGAGCGAGCGTTTATCCCAACCGATGGCCCATACGGGATCTTCTTTGCCGTTCGCTGTCGGGCAGACGCCTTCGGGGCCAGTTACTTCTGTATACTGGCGACGCTCAATAATTTCCCAAGCTGATCCATCAAAGGTGGCCAGACAGCCCCGGTCTTCGCTTCCGATGTTTTTGAATTTCGAAGAAACCTTCCAATGCTTTGCTGATTCCACGCTTTCGCCATTGTTGCTGACAACCACCTTTCCCTGAGATGTGTATCCTCCCTTACCGTGATACCCGGGGATGGGGTCATGGAATAGCTTCTTAAATTTCAGGGTATGGACGTTGACCTCATAGAACATGTTCTCCATGTCGAAGAGGTAGATATAGTTTTCCGGGTCCGTCAGGTGACGCATGATGGCTGTGACACGAGCGGGCATTTTTTCGGGATCGATGACGCGGATCTTGCCTTTTTGATCAACGGCGTAGTGAGCGATAAAGAGCTGGCCGGATTCCTTATGAATCATTCGTGCCGCCGGGGTGCCGCCGACACTTTCGGCATGAATGGTCATGTTCATGTCCTTGTCGATGGAGTAGAGTTTGTGATCAGATCCTCTGGGCATGTGCGGGGCGTAGCTTACCATCCAGAGCTTGTCCGCCCAAGGAATAACTGCTCCGATGCCGCATTCTTCGTGTCTGTTCTTGAAGAACTTGCCATCCTTGCGGCTCTGGGAATAGGTGGTGAGGTGGGGGTAGACGCCGCTGATTTTTCGGGTGCCCGAGGTGGCCACCATTTGATCCTCGCCCTTGACTGAGTCAAATTCCACACTGGCAGTTCCGCGGTCAGTGCTTTGCTGAGCAAAAGCTAGTCCTGTGGAGATGATGGATAGGTATATTACTAAAGAGTTAAGTGAGCGAAGTGAGTGAAGATCCATGGCGTGATGATGCGTAGTTATTGTACTAGGTAGTGATGCTCAGGCAAGATGTTGAAAGACAGAGCGGCTGTATTCTCATCAATATGACTTGTATTGTCTTACCTGTGGTGGTGTCAGTAACTTGGGTGTTGTTGCTGTTTTCTACCCATACGATTTTGCTGGTCGAGACTGACTGCTAGGAGCCTGTCGGAGTTAGCGCAAGTTTTGTGGAAAATTCAGCGGCCAAGTAAAGTGACCGCGGGAAGATCGCATGGATGATTTCACCAAACCTGCCGCCCACTGGTGAGATTCCAGAGGGTTTA
>Ga0206131_10000166_pt1 | contig 92055 bp, 89 predicted proteins | sample Helgoland_Spring_FD_148636 | JGI IMG/M metagenome (GOLD analysis project Ga0206131, IMG submission 148636) | Pelagic subsurface seawater microbial communities from Kabeltonne, Helgoland, North Sea - Helgoland_Spring_Bloom_20160517_1 | ecosystem: Environmental > Aquatic > Marine > Epipelagic ... | reverse complement strand
CTGAAGTAGACTCTACCCCGTCAACATAACATTTGACATTATTACTTGTATCTCTAGTAATGACAAGTGCGTGCCATGTATCTAACGCCATTGTAGGTACTGTCCATGAAAAATCAGTGGCTGCTCCTGAGCTAAACCGCATTCTAATAGTTGTAGCGTCTTTTAAATGAATAAAATCAAAGGAAGTTGTATCTGAAAGTATCATTCCAGCACCTACTGTTGGTGCAAACTCTGGCACATTGAACCAACAAGCTATTGTAAAACTGCTGCTACTAGATGACCAAGGACTTATAGTTATAGCATCATCCACACCGTCGAACAGTAAAGCATTCCTTCTTATAGAACCTTTGAAAGCTGTTCCAGTGAAGTTAGTCATCGTACCATCATTGCTCCCAGCTTCATCAGTTGCTTCATCAGTTACTGTAGTAGTAGATGTGTACTCATTGAAGTCGTAGTAAATAGTAGGACTTGCTATTATTGATGTGGGATCTGCTCCTAGACCTAAATTGTATAGGTCTGTAACTTCTGATGCTGAAGCTGCTGTGCCTGCCCACACACTTAAACTGTCTAAGTCTCCGTTGAACCAAGATATAGAACCGCTAGCATACCTACCTAACTGGTCTATTGTTAAGTTAGATTGTGTTATCGTTTGCTGCCCCGTAGAGCTTTCAATCCCATCGACATATACTCTGGCCTTATTTGTTGCATCGACGACTATTACTAAATGATGCCAAGCATTTGCTACTATAGGTGTCCCTATTGTAAAATCATAACTTCCACCAAGATATATCCTAATATTAGTTGCTGAGGTTTGTCTTAATGATATGTTTGTACTTGCCGAGTTACCGAAAACAGTACCTGTATCAGCGTCTGGTGACTTATACCAGCAGCTAATTGTAGATAATCCACTCGTTAGGTCTAAGGCTGAGTCTAATAATACATAATCATCGCTACCGTCAAAAGAAAGGTAGTTCTCGAAGTTATAAATGGTTCCGCGATACGTGCCTGTGAAGTTGGTGTAAGCTCCATTATTACCATTTCCTGACCTGTCAAGCGCAACCGAATTGTTGTCGTTTAATGCCCACCATCCTTGTAAGTTTGCACTAGACTCATATCCTCCCGCGTCAATGGCTGGGCTTGCGCCTGCACCTTCATTGTAAAGGTCTATTACCTCGTAAGGCATTAGGGCTTTATCCCAGAACATTATATCTTTAAGCCAACCATCGTAATGATTTTGAGTACCCGCACCACTTACCTTACATCCTATAGTTGTGTCAATAGCATTCGTAAGAGTCGCGTTAACCGCAGCTACACTACCAGATACCTCAAACTGACCATCTAAATATATGTACCCTGTGGTTCTATCAGTAATAAATACTACATGATGCCACTCATTATCTGAAACAACCGTCGAGCCAGTAACAGCTACTGAGCCTCCATCATCTAAAGCAAGTACGACGTTAGACGAGTTTACAGAAACTTGCCACCCTAATCCACCACCATCTCTTTTCCCAAGAATAACTTGATTCCCAGTGCCTGTGGTTTTAAACCATCCAGCTACAGAAAAGTCCCCAGTAGTAACGTTAAGAACATTACCCATAGTAATATAGTCATCAGTGCCATCGAAAAGAACAGCGTTGCCTAAGGAAAGATCATCTCCGAATACAGAAAGGTGAGTTTGACCTAGACTTATACTATTGCCTAATATGCTATACATAATGTGGATCGTGAATTAATTCCCCTCCGTTGAGGATATGAGTTAGTATTTTGTTGTAGCAAGTATCAATACTCCATTGACCTAAACCATGTGGGCCTGAAAAGTGTACTGTGACACCTTCAGGAGCTCCTGTGTGTGATAACGTAATGTCTATACCTCTTTGTACTCCGAGAAGCATATCAGCCTTTACAGATGAGATATGGACTTGTGTGTAAGGAAGGCTTACCCAAAAGACTCCTGCATTTTTAGGTTCCCAAGTTAAGTCTACTGTAGCTGGATTGCCGAGTACGTCTAATACGGATGGTTTCACTTTAACGTAAGAAACTCCGTTAAAGTCTAAGTAGCTATTTGTCCACAAAGCGAAATCACTATTCTGTTCTATTGTGGCTATGTCTTTTAATATGTTTGTTGATGCTATATACATAATCTTATGCTATTGTTGTCCAAGTAAATCCGTACTTTGTGCAAAGCTCGCCCCCTACGGTATTCAGGTCGCTCACTGAATAAGCGTTCTTATATCTCTGCTCCACCAAAGTACCCGCTGTAGTCACTGATGTACCCCGAAGACCAATATGGGTAGCTAACATATTGCCAACATCCTGAGTCTGCGTAGCCACTACAGCGCCGTTTTTATAGATGGTTATGTTCGCCCCATCACCAGCAAGTAACCACACAGCGTCATTTTCGAAATCATTGGAGGGTACACTTAATTGGTCTGTTACCGAGGCCCCCGATAAAATATTACGAACCCTGCAATAATTAAGATCCTCAAAAAACGTTATAGCTACAGAAAAATCCAGCGGTGTAGACATTAAATCTAGCCTTGCCCCCGCTATAGCGCTCCCTACAAACCAAAAAGTAAATCCAGTTGATAAATTTACGGGAACCGCCTTATTATATCTATACCAATCTAAAGTAAAAGAAATAGATGGTTCATTATTGTACGATACGTTACTAGAATTATAAACAGCCTTTAAGGCCCCAGAAGACTGGACGGCATGATTGTCATTACCCGAAAGGTCGTTCATTTGACCCACTGGGTCTAGGTTCGAAACCGCGTCAGTATCAGATGCCTTATAAATTATCTCATACTCAGGCGCAGAAGAACCTCCTCCACCACCTAAAGCACCTCCCATACCTAAACCTATACCAGCCATCATAACGTAAAAGTTTTACGAAATGTAGACTAAAGCGTAACCGGCTCCTATCGTTAAAGTTTTGAGACCAGGGATAAAGACTTTGTCGCCTTTAGCGATAGTCCCTCCAAGGTTCCCCGCAGCTCCACTGGATGCAGAGTTTTTTCCATAACCTACAACAACAGTGGTAAGTTCTTGGATAGCGTGGATCATGTAACCTTCTCCCCCAGCAGTACTAGAGTCAAAACCGTTACTGGTATCAACTTCTACTGGAGCTTTCTTAGAGCCTGTAGCTAGTCTTGTTTGCTCTTCAATTGCTTGTGATTCTGCAGACATAATATTAGTGTATTAAAGGTACTTCGATGTACCATAAAGTTATTGTCATTTCTACATTAGCGGCACCTGGAGTACCATTTGCTGTTGCTTTTACTCCTATCGTTTGACCAGACAGTGCTGGGATATGTGCACGTCGTGTATCCAGTGTTTGCGCTGGAAAGTCATTCGAAGTTGATGGTGTATCCGAAACCGCTACACGTGAACCTGCTGGGCTTAATACAAAGGCCATAGGTGCTCCGGTAGATGCTCCTGAAAAGTTCTCACCTGCTGTACCAGCTGGGTCATTCAAATACATCGAATAGATGATTTCATCATTCGTGTATATAGAAGGTTCTAGATAAAGCTGTAATTCCGTAGAAGTCGCCCAGGTCATACCTGCGCCAGCACCTGTAGGATTAATCCCTACAGCACAGCCCATTGGAACTAGCATGTGATCAGATTCTACTTGTGTGGCGAATAAAATTCCAGAAGTAATCGAGAGTCCCCCGATCGTACTGGCCCCACTAAGGACAGCGTCATTTAAAACAATAGTCTTACGGCGAATAAGTTTATCCAAAGTAAAAGGAGTCACAACCTCATCAGTGGCTTTAGAATCAGTCATGTATTCACCTACAGCATTAACTGAAGGAATAGAAGTAGCCGCAGCTGTAGCTGTAATGTCTATTTCTGTAGCAGAAGATCCTACTGCGATTAAATTAGAACTGCCCGTTAAGCTTTTAAGCTGGAGATTGTCCGAACCATCTAGTGAAGTGTATAAACCTTCACCGGCACCTAAATTTACTGCCTCTTGAGCTGCTGCAGAAATTGTCTGCCACGTACCGTCGCCTCGTAAAAATTTACTAGCGGATACTCCTGTAATAGGCACAAGACCTATTTGAGATCCGTTAAACAACTGCACGTTTGCATAATTGAGTGTAAGGTCTATAGAGTTAGTAGCTTCATTGATACCAATTTCGCTGGTAGTGCTGGTGAGATACCGAAACTGAAAATCATTCGCTACTATACTTGAAAAAATAGATCCATCAGTTCCTGAAGGACTTCCTAAAGTAGAACCAGTGTATGTGTTACCCGCAGGTAAAGCAAAGGTACCATCCTTACGAAGGAAGTGTGTAGTTAAATCTGAGTTAGTAGCAATAGGTACTAACCGTCCTGGAGAAGTTGCATGGTATCCGGCGAATGAAGCTAACTCCGTTTCGAGCCAGTCACGAAAATCTCCAAGCGTAGTCTTAAAAGAAGTCCCAGAAGCGTCGTCCGTGGTGTTGCTTACATCCACAAGGTGGAATAAATCGGCTTCATTAAAACTGCCGCTAGTTAATGTGCTTTTAGTTGTTAAGATTGGCATTATTGAAAATTAAAGTTAGTGTCATCCTGAAATAAAAACTGTTGATCGTCTTGGAATAAGTAACTGTCTCCAGTCACAGTAGTCGTAGTACTTGCAGCTAAGGCTGTTACAGTGCTTACTGATGGGATGTAATATTTAAATAGATTAAAGTAATGTTTTTTTGCATCGTCAGGATCTTTGAAGTGTGTGCACTCTAAACAGTCTGCTCGCAACCATGAACGGTACGCAAGAAAAGCCAAACTAAAAGTCCGCTGGAAATTCCGTGCGCATTTAAAATCTCCTACAGCGTAAGCCGCGTGGATTTCGTTAGAACGTGTAGCTAACCTAGTTCTCATCGTTTTTAAATCAGAAGCAGGTACCTCTACGTTTGGTACATACGTTATTGAACAATCACTGTCAGTACAGTATCCCATTATCCGTTGCATTTACATAAACTACTTGCGCAATACTTGTCAAGTAATCTTTGAGTTCGTTCAAATTTTTCAGTATCTCCGTTTTCTGCCGCGGCTTTTAAAGCTTCTAAATGCGCAGTCATGGATATTAAAAGTTGTTCGTTTTTCTGGATGCATTTACTACAAGTAGAAGGATCCAGGTTTAAAAGTTTATTGTCTAAGCAGATTTCGTACTCACAGTAAGGAAGTACGTATATAACAGCTTGTCGTACATCTCCTCCAGATTCTGTAATTTGGTAAAGGAATTCCCATTCCCCGGAATCGATATAATCCGCATCAGCATCAATCGTCGAATACTCTAATGTGTAAGTAGCTGCTGCAGAAGCTTGGACCTTCGAAGTAATGTCGACATCAGTGTAAGTAGTATCACCTGGTGCCTTATAACGAAGAAGCGCCTCTGAAATAGCACTATTGGCTTCATTAGGAGCTCCCCAACCGCCTAGATTACCGTCGGTACCTCCTGAAAGACTATTAACTGTGAAAGTAATATCTCCGGTTGAGGTAATTACGACTACATAACCGTTAGGAGTAGTTCCTGCGCCGGCGTCTGAGTAAATACTAGTAGTATCGTCTGTTACACTTGTAGTAGACAGAGCGGCTGCTAAATAATTTGGAATAGATGAGTAAGCATCAATATTGGCCTTAAGGTCGGCCATGGTAGTACCTATGTCAGTGTTAAAAGCTACTGACCCGCTAAGGATTTCTACGCCGTTAACGGTGATACTAGTAATGGAACCAGTAGTTCCTGCGGTCATAACAATTTCACCAGCTGCGGCTACTTCTGAAGAGTAGGCACCAGTAGTGTCGGTAAAGTCAAATTGGGTACATCCGCAAGGTACGTCAATCGAAAAAGAAGGTGATAAAGCCATGATGAATCGGTTTAATTACAAAGATACATAAAAAGAAAAAGCCTGCCCCCTCGAAAGTTTGTAGCGATGGCAGACTTTGTAAAAACAAAGAACGATGAAACGAGGGGGCTAGGCTATTCTATAAAGGTCTACGCAAACAATGTTGCATCGAGACTAGTAGCGGTTCCTGCAAGTCCGGCAGTATTCAACAGCATTTCACCGTTAGGGGAAACGTCGTTTTTAGTACCGACAGCAGTTCCATCTGCAATCTCGAGATACATTACACAAGACTTTTTGATGGTCCCAGCACCGATCATATGAGGAGCATTGAAGTCCTCAGACAATACGATAACAGAGTATCCAGCCTTATGATAAGGTAGTACTGCATCAGCCATTGCTGTAATAGCAACACTTGCAGGAGCATCCTGGGTAACAACAGCGTTGTTTACTCGTCCCATGTTAGGAGGAGTTCCAAGGATAAATCCTGATCCTTCGAGTCCGAGAGTTTCGTACTCGTCGAAAGCAGCTTGCTCAGCAGTTCCTGTTCCTTTTGAAGCAGTCGCGTCTTTCGTGTTAAGGATTCCTAGATCCGTCATACTCTCAGAGAGAATAAGATCGAAGCTATTCTTCACGTAATCACGCTGGGCGCTTACATCAAATGGGTTAGGTACAGAAGAGATCTTAAGACCCCAACTGTCAATATCAGCCGCGGCAATTACCTGGTTGAAATTAGATCCAGTAGCGATTGTTGCAGACTTTTCAGTAACCGCACGGTCAAGAGTCAAGGCCAGTGTATCAACACTGATGATCTTGTAAACGTGTGATTTAAGAGTAACAGCAGTATCACTATAAGCTCCGATACGGATGTAGTCTCCGGCAACAGCTGTATGTGCTGCTCCACCATATGCTAGTGAAGTGGCAACGTTTACAACGTTAGAACCTTTGACGATAGTCATCGCAGCATCAAAGTCATCTCCCGCAACAAGCGCTTCTTTGTTAACAAGTCCAGCAACTACACGAGTAGCAGGGTCATCAGCAATAGAACCGTTGAATGAAGAGATAAGATCTTGCGCTACAGCTTCTTCGACAGATGCCCACGTACCCGCTCCGGTAATGTAGTAATCTGCGTTTACAGCTGGCCATGCGTTAGCACGGTCTCTAGGTGTGTTGTTCGTGTACTTCAAGCGGAAGTTTCCTTCTGCTGGAGTCGAACTAGTACCTGTTGTTGGTAAGTTTCCACTTACACCGTTCCATCCGATAAAACTTACTTGCTCCGATGGAGTAGTAAATGCACGAGTTGTTGCGGTAGCCGTCCCATATGTAAATGTGGCCGACTTGATAAGCGGTTTACCTAAACCAGTTCCTTGAACGACTTTAAACTTGTCTCCAGCACTAAGTGCTACAGCTCCAGAAGTATCGATAGCTGTTCCGTCGAGTTTTACAACTGCAACGACTCCAGCAGCGAGTCCGTCATTCACATCACCAGTAGTTGTCTGAGTATCGGAAGCCTTGGCGATGATCACCGTGGTTCCGTGTTCTTGATTTCTCAGCATAATAATCTAGTTTAGTTTTAGATTAGAAAAAAATGGTTAATCGAGATTTTCGACACTACGTGCCTCAGGAATCTCCCGCCTGTCACCGCGTTCTTCTAGCAGCTTCTTAGCAATCTCAATGACTGCTTCATGATGCTGCTCGTCTAGAACACAATTTCTTTGGTTGGTAGAATCATCAAAGTCCACTACAATAGGAGGTGGAATCCTTAAATACCTAACGAAATAATCACGGAGCTGGAATGTTCCATCAGTTACGAGTTCTTGACGTTTGACCGTCTGGTCCGGGGTAAGGTCACCCTCGGTAGAACTCTCGTAAGCTTCGTCGTTACGGCTATACTCTACTCTCCATACTAAGCCTTCATTATTGGCCACGTATGGTTTTTTGTACTTGTTATTTCGGTACCTGTTAATCTCATTATGAGTCACAATTCTCACTGGGACTCTCAAAAAAGTGCTGTCATCTGTACAATCAACAACGTTGACCTCAGCTTCTTCAAAGATTGAATACATGTAATCCTCGGGCATGTCAACAAGTAGCCCGTTTGTTTGTGCACCAGCCTGGTTCGATGAGGTTGTAATACGACTCCAATGATTGGCCCCAGTGCTACCGGAAGGTTTATTGAACGATCCGGTAGCAATTAAGCCTGCTAACCCTTTGGAGCGAATCTCCGATTCTTCGAAGCCTTCTCTCTTGAGGTTGTGTTCTGGTGACAGAATCTGTTTAATGTATACCCACTGTGCAGACGTCAAAGTGTACCCTAGTTCCTCAGGCTCATAGAACCCGGGCCCTATAGCAGAGTTACGGTTAGCTGCGAAAAGCAGCCGGTCTCCCATTTCGTTTGCAGAGTAAAACATATCTTAAACTCGATTCTTCATTGATTGGATCGCCTGTACGATTGGTGCATTCGCTGGATTTCTCAGGAATGATATCACGTCGTTCAGAGTACCAATGTGGTTACTTTCAATATAATAGTCGTCGCCTTGGCGTTCAATGACTTTGGTGAGAACACCATCAGCCGCTAGAACTTTTTGCTTGAACATTGGATCTTCAGCAATTGCTAAAAAACGTTCGAAGCCAGTCTTGGCAGAGTCTTCATACATAAGAAGCAATTGTTGCTGTAACCAGTCCTTGCTTGCTTTGTTGTTGACTTTACCTGCAACCTTCAAGAAGTCTTCCATAGCATCTTTACTGTCAACAAGTGCAGCAAAAATCCTAGAAGCCTTACCTTCAGCGAGGATTTTATCTATTTCGGATTTCTTTGCTTTCTTCTCATCTTCGAAGTAGAAGGTAGCAAAGGCTCCATCCTGAATCCCTTGAACGTAGTTAAGAGCGAAATCACTCTTGTTGTTTACAAGAATCTTATAGTGTAACATGTCAATAACGTTACCGAGGTTTAAAGTAAGCCCCTCACGTTTAATGTACACCTTGGATAGTGGATCAACCATCCAGAAGTTGTCCGCGGGGATTTTCAAGATGTCTAGATCTCTTCCGAGCATTCTTTCAAAGAACTGTTGTTCCGTTAAAGCTTCTGTAGGAATCTCTTCAGTGTATTTCGCCTCCCCGTTATCGAGGATACGCTCTACATGTCCGCCACGGCCAACCGGGACGTCAAAGCTTTGTTTTGCATTATGAAACAGATCAATCTTGACTTTGCCTTTGTGCTTGACAAGTTCATCTGTGTATGCCGTGTTTTCATACGGCTTTACTTTTACTACAGTCCCTACTTGAAGGAAACTACTAAGTGGCTGCGGCTTTTCCGCAACCACTGTAGTTTCATTTGATCCTTCAAGCAATGACTTATCATCGTTTTTATTTGCCATCGTTTTGCTTGATTAATAGATGAGTGATTATCTAGTGAAGTTAAACTGCAAGTCGACAATCTTAGTTGGATCCTCAATCATGAGGCCACCCCATTTAGCGTAGATCACTTCATAACCATCAATCTTAGAGACTGCTAGTTTAGAACGACCTTTACCACCTGGCGTCCAAGGGTCACGAAGACCTGGAAGGAATCTCCACTCAGAATCAAGATCCTGAACTTTAACTCGGTAGATACCAGCTTCTCCTCCGTAGTCAAGAGAGAGCATACGGTGAGACTCAACAAGACCTTTGTTTCCGTCAGGGTGACGAGTCTTGAAACGAACGTTGTCGTCGAAGAATGGAATAATTTCCACTTTTAGACGCACACCGTTGTATGCTTCATACTCTGCCCACTGTCCTCCGAAACCGAAAGTATTGGCTGATCCCAAATTGCCCGATCCTGCAGAACGAAGTAGTCCTGGATCCATTTGGATGATTGTCCACTGTTTAGCTTCCGCCTGGATACGCTTGTGAATTTCGATTGCACCGAATTCACCGGTTCCAATAGTAATCGTACGACGACCACGCTCGATGCGCCCAACACCCATGTCAACCAATAGGTTAACGTGCCAGTCAAGGTTGTAGTAGTTATACTTGTGACGGTTACCAGGAGCAACCTGTTCGAAAAGACCAGCACCAGACTCTACAGTATAAGGTGTATTGGCATCTTTGTTCAGGTATGTATTCTGGTCGGTCCAGTTGCGTTTCCCGTAGATCATCATTCTTGCGAACATGTCCTCAAACTGATAGTTTGCGACCATGTCAAGATAGTTGATCCATACTGGTACTGCTTGACCCATGTACTGGAAGGCGAACTTTAGAGGTTCGTTTCCACCTTTACGGATCATGTTACCAGGTACCTTATACTCACCACGCATCATTGAGATACGGTTGTGCATACGGAATGGAGAACTGAAGTAAGGCTGAGATCCTTCATAAGAGAATGTGCTTGGAGTAAGCGCATAATCTTTAGAGAATAAACGGCCAGCTTCTAGTTCAACAGCTGGAACGGCTAAGTTCACATTACTTGTAACTAGTTCCACACGTAAACGAATTTGGTTCGCTCCGTATGATTCTTTTGCTAGTACTCGATAATGATAATCTTCTACTTCACCGACTAAAACCTCGGTGTTAAAAAAGATATCTTCATCAAATACCAGGTAGAAAGAAGATACTCCTTTTCCGAGTGTACCGGAAGTAATAGTATTTCCATCGATGTCTTGAGCCTCGACGAGAGGGACATTCTTTTCATCCTGTCCTTTAAGGTTCCACTCGTAAAACCCATTCTCTTGTGTAATGGTTTTTACTGGGAATCTTTCTACCCAAGACTTCATTGAACCGTGAAGGTTGACATCATAGATCTGTTTGATCACTGAGTTCACGACTTCCGGCTCTTGCATGTACAGCTCACGAAGATTGTTTTCTAGAACAAGTCCAGAATAGTCCTTCGTTTGGTACTTTTGTAAGGGTAATAAATCCATGGTAATTATGAATTAAAACGTGTTATCAAATTTAAATTTATGGCTATTTTTTGCCAGATGCTAATCCTTTGATCGCATCCAACGCACTAACCTGCGAAGTCTTGCTCGCCGTACTTCCTACTCCGGAACGTTCGGTTTCGAGACTCTCTTCGAGTTCTGAAGTTACTTTCGTAGTCTTCAGTGTCTTCAACACTGACATATCTGGTTTAAAATTGCCTGTTTCATCAAAATTTAAAATACCCATATGTGTCAGGTAATGAAGGGCTACATTGAACCCTTCAGGATTTTGTCGCTGAATATCCGTTACTGCGTTGTATTTGTTTCCTGATTTAGGATCCGTGTATACAGCTGTAGTAAATGAATCTTTCAGCGTTTTTTTCATATTGTCCGTAAGCTCAAAGCCTTCGAAGTACTCTTTAGCGGAGTCGATATACGACTGTTGCTTTTCGAGTTGCTCTACGCTTTTCTGCTTTGCCTTATCACGAGCTTCAGCAGCTCTTTCTTCTAGCTTAGTCTGAATGCCATTGTAGTGTGACTTCAGTGCTGGAAGAGCTTTCTTCGCGTACGTTTTAAGCTTGTCTTGTCCTATAGCAGTTTCAACATAATCGTCGATTTCTGCTTGGGAAAAGTCTCGGACTTTCAAAGAACGTCGATAAGCAGCTTCCGCTACTTTATCATCCTCCATCATATCTTCAGTCATGCTGTTGACTTCCTGAGATACTTTAGCAAGTTGTTGGGCTTCCGCCGGCGCAAGGCCAGTATTCATGAGACCTAATACGGCTTTCTCATCTTCGCCTAACTTATCTTGCCAGCCTTCGAAACGTGTTTGTACTCGCTCTTGGACTGTATCTTCTAGGATCTTAGCAACATCCTCGATAGATTCTACTGTTGTGCCTTCTTCAACTGTGAGAATTCCTCTTTTTACAAAATCATTCACAAATGCCTGAAGCGGCGCTGCTTTTTCTGAGCCTTCTTCGTTATCTGTTCCAGGGCTCGCTGGTGCTTGTCTTTCTACAGGATTGGCTGGAGTTTCCCCTTGGCCTTCCTTGTGCGAGAACTTAAGAGCTTCAATTTCCTCCGGACTATACATATAACCATCGGTAATCTTTTCTTCTTTAGGTTCTTCTGCTGGTGCTCCAGGTTCGCCGGCTACGGCTTCTGGCACATTTGCAGGAGTTTCTGCGGGTTGCTCTAGACTTTTAAAAGCTTCTTCAGCTCCGTCTGGATCGAGCAACTGGATATTCAAATTTTCTGCCATCGTTACATTATTATTACTACAAAAGTATTATTGATTTTGCTACCCAGGTAAGAGAAAATTAATATATTTCATCTGCGGTATAGCGTTTACTTAGCTCTTTGACCGGTCGGTTTTCTCATTCGCGCGATTTTCTCGCTACTTCTGATCTTCTCCTTATTTATGGTCATGTCGGCTGCAAGTTTCTTTGCAGTCTCTTTAGCTTGGAAGATACGGTCTTTAGCTTTTTCTCTAGAATCTAAGAGAGCTTTAGTCCGGTCATCGATGCCGTCACCATTACGGTCAATGAAATTACCCGTTGTAAGCTTCATCGCTTCAAGTTCCATATTATTGTCATGCTCGTTATCGTCGAGAATCATCTGATTCTTAATAGAAGCTTGGCTTTCAGCCATGGCATTTTTATGGCGCTGTTCTTCTGCTTGTCGTTGTTCTGCAGCGATACGTGCAGAGCTAACATCAAGCTTACGTTGGATTTCTTGTAGACTAACTCCTTTACGTATCGAGATGATATCACCCAGAGTAGCTTGTTGATTCTGCAAGGCAGCTTGTGCAAGGTACCGAAGGTCTTCCATAATCTCGAAATCTTCAGAAGAGTTACTCATAAATAAGTCGTAGTTAGATTCTGCGAACTCATCAAAATCTTTAATAACCTCCATGCCCATCTGATCGAAAGTATAGTCGATTTGTTGTGGCCACTTTTTGTACGCGTATTTACAAGCCTCTAAAAACTTACTCAAAAATCTTTCTTTAAACTGTGCGTGGTCCGAGAACCACATTTCAGTAATGTGAGATGATTGAGTAATCGCTTGTTTTACGTTACCTACTTTTTCAGAGGTGTCAATTTGTGCTTCTCGCTGATCTGAGACCCCGGATACTTTACCCATCATATACTCTAGGTTCATCAGAACGTCTGTGTATAATCGGATAGTATCAGCATTCGAAGCTGTAAGATTTGTAGACGTCAGTTGGTTAAAGCTACCGGCCGCCTCACCTCTACTAGGCCCTGCTAGGATTTCTGCGCCGGGGTCTAAGGGCATTAATTTTTTACGGAATGCGTACTTCAACCATTCATCAGGGTCCCAGTCGCTGGGTACCATATTAATGTTGTAAGCAAGAATGTTACCATGGTTAGTAGCAATTTCTTGTTGACGTATCCACCATATAATATCGTACTGATAATCGTAAGGCTTGATGATGTCCATGAGACTGATTGCAAGACTCTGGTTAGTCGAGTTAATCATACCGATATAGTTCGGAGTTCCTTTGCTAGGATTTACTAGAGATTTTGCAGCAAATGGAATTGGACGTATATCTACATAAATATTCTCTCCTATCTTAGTTCCTTCCCACCATTCGTTAACCCAAAGAGTACGAACAATTCGTTCTCCTTTAGAAGGGTCAGCTTTGTAAGTGTCAGCAACGTACTTATACTGAGTGTCACCGAATTGGTCGACGTAAGCTAGTTTAAAGATACGTCGTCTACTTCTCCAGTTTACTTTTACAACGCGTACATTACCTTGAGTATCATAAGCGCCGGTAAAGACGTGACTGTATTTAGCATCAAAAAGTAGAATGCCGTTATCGGACATTTCTCCAACATTCGGATACGGTAAAAATCCTGGATCATCTGACCATGTGGAACCTTTAGCTAATTCTCCACCGGTTTCGATACTCTCAATATCGTCATTCGAAAGGAAGTCAAAGTAACGGTCAATTACTTGGCCTCTTCCTAGATACCCGTACTCTACAATAATCTCCGAAGTTTCGATGCGCTTGTTGTCCGCGGCACCTAAAGTAAACATCTGTAATGGATTACATTTACGGGCTACAGGTTCGTTACCTTCTACGCCAGCGTACATAATACACTCACCGGAAATAAGCCAGTCGGCAAAGCTTTCTGAAAACTTATTCTTTAACTCATTACGTGAATATTCACGTTTCAATATTTTGTTTGCAACGATTTCTCGATGATCCTGCCACTCATACTTTAAGTAATCTGTAAACTTGTTCATCTCTATTTCTAGCATATCGTCCGGGAGATCCTGGTTTTGGATAACCTCGTTGACTTTTTCTAATAGTAAGGTTTTACGTTGTTGTTCCTTTTCTCCTATACCATCTGCGTCGGAAGAACTTAGAAATACGCGAAAATCGTCTTTACGCTTGCGCTCTTCTCCGATAAGTAAACGGATTTTGTTGTTTCCTATCCCCATATGGCGGAAAGTATCTTTGAAGTCATCGATACCTAACTGGTGTGGGTCACACAATTTTTCTACATCATCGTGATCAATGATGCCTGAGAACAAGTTGTAGTTGATAATTTTATTACGCTGGGAAGCGCGAATGTTTTCATTATGGTAAAGAAAAATGTCGCAGGCTACATCTACACATTCTTTGGCCCACTTTTCTCCTTTTCGGCTATCTGGTAGTTTCTGATATGGAAACTGCTGGATTTGGGGCGCCCTACTTTTTTTGGATGACGTATAACTCATTTGGATAAATCTCTAGTAATGTACAAAACTACGATTTTTTATTCATCTTCTCCGCTCTTTCAGCGAGTGTGATAATTTCTTTTATTCTAGGATCTTGCGCTTTTATACCTGCGTCACCGAGATCCTTCTTAACAAGCTTCATTTTCTTATAGTAAGGATGTAGAGCTCTACTTTTATGTTCTGCAGCTTGTTCCGCGGTCTCTCTATAAAGAGTGTTGTCGTACCACATTACCATAATTAACGCAGAAACTCTATCGTAGTTACCCGCTTGAGGATTCCAATTGATAAGTTCTCGAAGTATGGCAGGAGACTCTATAGTCTGTATCGGAGTATAATCCAGATTTGTAAGGTCTAATTTTTCCTTTAACCAGGTTAAGATAAATTCTCGACCTTGTCTGTTGGTACTTTCCGAGGGAGGAACTCCTTTCGAAGTATTCGTGCCCGGCTTATAAGTTTTCCTGTTTCGAAGTGCTGAAGGAGTATCAGCTAAAAGAGATAATCGCTTTTGGTGATCCATGTAAGTGTAAAGCCCCGTGAGGGCCTGCTCGTACATGACTTTAGCGTTATAGTACAGGGCAAGCTTAAGTACGCGAGCATACGCGTCGTTGGGATTATCAGTCCGGCCGGTATACTCAGCTACGATTTTTCTTGACCATCGATCGAAGACAATGATGCAGAATAAAGAGTCTGTAGTAGACCTGGCCTTATCTACAGTATCACAACCGATGATGTACCTATTCTGGGCGACTTGCCCGGTAGAAAATTCTCGTTGAGGTTTTTGAAAGATTTCTAAGGCCCCCTCTTTAGCTTCGTCAGTAAGTGGAAAAGACCTGATAGGTTTTAGATTAGTATTTAGGTGGAACTGTGGTAGCCCGGCGTCATCAAAGAGTATTGTCCCCTTGAACGTGTGATCCAGGATATGCTGGTTTTGCATCAAGTATTGGTACCGGTCTTTTAACTGGAATGCTGGAAAGTATCCTCCTTCTACAACTAAAAAAGCTTCTGAAGGTTTTTGAGGCCCGTTAATCACGGTAGTGATATAAGTCGTCGGGTTAGGATCTTCTTTAGCTGCGTTTCTAGTTTCTTCGATAAAGAGTCTTGACTTCTCTAAGTTGGTAATTTTATTCTTACCCTCCTTAAATTCGTTCAAGGTTAATTCGTAAGGAACAAAGTAACCAATCGGTTTATTCGTTAAATCATAGATGTCCGGAAACTCCAGACAGTTGTTTGCTTTAGGGTTCCGGAACATGTTCTCTGCCCAGAGTTGTGCTTTTCCTGATACGTAACCTCCGGTTCCTAGGGCCCATATAACAAGACGGCGAAACTGCTTTGATGCCTGGAGGGCTTCAATCGCTCCCCAAGCTTCCTTAATATTACCCATGAAGCCTACCTCATCCAGGAACACAAGGTTTGCACGAGTACCGTTGGCAGCTAGTGGATTGTCCCGGAACGTACGGTGACGAAGTAAGGATCCATTCTTCGAAGACCATTCACGGTTAGGGGCTAAAGACCCATGATGACTGACCATAAAAGGACTAGCATACTCTCGGCCGGCGAAATGTGTTTTACCAGGCAAATAGTCTAGACCGATCTCAATCTTACTGAATACTGGTAAAGTGTATTTTGTATCGATGGCCCCAACAATGGAATCAGACGTATAGGGGTTCCCGTCTGCTTTTCTTCGAAGATACTCATCGTAATCTGTGGCCCCGTCAAATAAGAAGTTGTGTGCGACGATCGCGGATGACGCGTATGACTTTCCTCCTCCCCGAGCTTGGATACTAAGTACATGTTGGGCTTGATTCTTATAAAGAGGCTTTCCTTTTGAAGCTCCGTGCCACATACGTAAATATTCACGGGCTGGTACATAAATACGAGTCTTAAGCTGCTCTTCTGTAATACGGCCTAAACGTAGCGCCAGTTCTTTCTCGGGACCGTAGTTTCTGTCACAGGTGTATTCAGCATCTTCAGAAAACCCGGAGAATCCTCGAGCCTCTTCATAAACGAGGAAAAGCTCCCAATCAATGTCGCGGAGCCAGGGTAATGTAATCGTCTCAGAAACAGAGGACTCGTCCTCATGCTTAATGTGGTGGAAGTTTATGTAATAATAAAGAGGTCCTGGAATCCATTTACCGCTACTCCAGGCACCTTCTATACATTTTCGTTTTTGGCCCTTATACCAGCTTACACGACGGAATCTCTCTGTTACTGGATTATAGTTCGGGTACTCAGAAACTCGGAACACATCATTATTGATGTGCATCCATTCATGTTTATCCGGCGTCACCATCGTTAGCGTAGACTTTAAAGTCGTACACATTCACACAAATAGTATGTGGAGCTTTTGCCTGCCCTCCGAAATATGGAGTATGCGTACGTAGTATTGAGTTATCAAAAGCTGCTACATCGTAGATTAAAGTTACTGTGGAGATGTTACTTCCTTGGTTTCCATATAAGGAAATTTCTCCTAGATTTTTATTGAACACCATAACGGTCTCCATGGCTTGATCAGATTTAAAGCTCATCATAGATACGATACTACGTTCTCCCGCAACGTACATGTAAGCTACAAGATCTAAGGTACCTGGGGATCCAGAAATCGGCCTCCAACCAAAACGGATAGAGGCTCTTTTGTAATCTTTAGGGTAGTGAGTTACTCCCCAAATTTTATTCGTATCGTTTTCCTTGTCCGGGCTGTACCAACCATTACTGATCTTAAAAACCGATCGTAGGCCGGTAATTTTATCTGCGTTACGTACTATTTTTGGCAACACTAGAGAATTGTGAAATCCTTTAGGTATTATCTGTAGTCCCATATGTTCCAGAATCTTTTACTGTGATCGTGATAAGGGTGTAGTTTAGCTAAGTCGTAATTCTTAGTGTACAGGTTTAAACCAGAGGCCCACATAAAAACCAACAATAGTAAGGAGATGCCCATGCCAATATAAGAAGCCGTCTCCGAAAAATCTAAGAAAATAAGTACCAGAATAAACTGTACTATACTTACTGGAGCAGCGATGTACCACCATTTATTAGTGACCCACAACCATTGGAACATGTGCTTAAAAGTTAGTCGCTTAAGAGTAGATTTCTTTTTCATAATATTATAATTCGTCGGTATCTGATTCCGACATTTTAGCGGAAAAGTCTGCCTCCTCACGTACAGTCTTCTGCAGTTTAGAATAGGCTTCTGACATTTTAATAGAATTCATCATCATCTTATCTAACTGATCGGCCGTTGATAGCTCATAAGGAATGTTGCTTATAAACTCCCTACGTTCGCGTAGTTTATTTTCATAAAACGACATAGTGCGTTCAAGTTCAGTAGTGGCTAAATCTGTAAGGATGTCTGTTAAATCCTTGTAATCTTCAAAGTTATAGTCCTTTACTCCCATAGACTCCACCATAATTTTAATCTCGTCCTCTTTACCTACATAGTGGTATAAAGGACTTTCTGGGTGACAGTGGTGTATGGCGCCCCACATAATAGCAGAGCTGTGCTTCATCTTTAAATAAGGCTCTAAACTAGGTATACCCTTAAGCCCCGGAATCGCATCCCAAAAATCTACGGCAATATTAAACTGATCCTGTGTTATCCTTATCACGGTTTAAAATTCTTTGGTTAATGGCCTGTATCTTCCTGTGGTTTGGTACGAACCTCCCCAGCTTTGGTAGGATCAATATCATGAAACGATTGGGGTCGTAAGTCTTTTGACCGTCTTGCGGGACGGCGTCCGCCATTATTTTTTTTAGAAGGCGGAACTGGGTCTTCCAGATTTTCTCCACCTCCGTCGAGGTCAAGTTGTACTTCTTGGCCACCTTGCTGATCATCTCTTTTTGCTTTATATGCATTTTCTACGATTTCTTGGATTCTTTCTTTAACAGGCGCGTCACTTACTTCAACAGCAGCTGAGCTACCCTCTAGAACCGGAGTTTCTAATTTAGGATCCTCTACAACGGATTCTACTGGAGGTTGCTCTTCCACTACTTCCTTCGAAGTGATGTAGAAGTTTAGGAGCACTTGAAAGCCTTGTTGGCCTCCGCTTAGAGTTCCAGGTTTGATAATTAACTTCGGGTGGATACTTTCGTAGCCCTCGGTTTTTTGTATGACAGGTTCTCCATCAAACATCTTCTTTCTTAAGTTTGTCAGATTTGTGTTAAAGTTATTCGTCGACATATCTAAGGTCTCACGAATTTGTTGACGAGTATCTGTGGAGAATGTCCACTGCCAACGAATTTTTTCTTTAGCGCCTTCTGTCTGAAAGTAATGGTACACGAGCTGTGAGATTATTGAAATCTCAACCGGTGTTAAGTCGATGAAGTTATTCAGCAACTTGTAGTATTCCTTAAACACTTGGTCCTCGCCCCCTTCTATAACATATGCTGTTCTCATGATTCAAAAAGTGAGGTTACTTCTGGATAGTCTTTTTTAATGACTTGATAGGTAGAGTCGGAGAGGACCACAATATGTGATCCTCCACGGCCTTCCTCTACCGGATTCATCGCCATCGTTTTCATTGTATGCTTGGTAGGCATGATTTTTTGTACGACGTACATTACGTTCGTATGGGCAGTATAAGTGGGGAACAGGGATGCATTCAGAACGTACAGCCCTCGAGCCGCTCGCTGAAAGCATCCCTGAGAAACAAGGGCATAGAATGCTTTCTTGATCCCACTTATCGAATATTTACCATTTACGGATTCATTAAATCTTGAAAACTCCCCACTGGTTCCGGGAAAAAATTCAAATAACTGGTAATTCGATAACACGTATTTTATTAACGCCTCCGAAACATCAGACAGTTCGAAGTAGTTTGAGAGGTACTCTAGGTACCCCTCTACTACGTCGTTGTGTGGAGTCAGTGCTCCAACGGGTTCTGCTTGTTTTCGGATTGTTTCTACCATCAATATTTTTATTAGGTCCGCTACTAAGGTGTTGCTAGCACCTAGACAAAGGTACTACTTTTTCTTAAACTCCTTCAAACTGACAAACTTTTTTTTACCTAAATATAAAACGGGCCCATACTCGTAGTGATGGAAGGTATCTAGGGTACGAGAATCATCCGGCGTGAAGCCAGGGATCTTAAATGGATCCCCGAACTTCAGCAGGTATGATGTAAGTAAGAATGAAAGGATGGATTCCACTATCGTCCAACTATCTCTAGTTTACTAGACTTCTTTTTGTCCTCCTTCATTTGTTCTTGAGCTGCTGCAACCTTGGAACGGACTTTAGCATCTTCTCGTCTTTGGGCTGCTTCTACACGCTCTTTAAGCTTGGCTTCTACGTCCTCGCCCATAAGTTGCCAGTAAAGCATTTCCCAGATCTGATTAGGCTGAGTCTTTTCAGGGTCTTTCACCTTGATAACCTCTTCTCCTAATTCCGGATGGCTGAATGTAACCGCTCCTTTGTCTTGATCGAAGTCCTCCCAGTTCCACTTATCAAGTAGGAACTCGATGCGGACATAATTGTCAGCTTTGCTAAACTCTGGAAGTTTTTTCTTGTTACCCTTATTGGCCTCTACAAGCTCAGCGTAATCTTGCTCCGCTTTAGCGTGGTACCAAACAGGTCCGAAATAGTGTATGTAATCACCTTTCTCACATGCCTCTTGTAAGGGTTGCTCCTTACTCTCTAGAAGTAATGGAAGGTCATCTACGTAAGTTTCGAATCGATCGGCCACAAACTGCCCTAGTTTACCTAAAGCTTCATTCTGAGTTTGTACTTGTCGCTGTACCTGCATTAGCTGGTTAGTCAACATATTCAAGCCCTGGAACAACTCTTGACGCATAGTGCTTTTAGGGTTTTGATTTCGCTTACCTCTTATAGTAGGTTTAGCGCGTCTTGCTGGTCGCGGAGCTTCGTGCTCATCACGTTCTTTATTCTGAGTATCACTCATATCTTAAATTTATGGTTTCCACTTCCCTTCTTTAAAGGCGTGAAGATTAGAATTAGTAGCGTGCCTATAAGCTTACAGGCTTGCTTCTTAGTAATGTACACTTTGTGCACGTCCGACGACAAACACACACTTTGGCTGACTCTGTAAACATCTGTTTTAGTGTTGATAGCCATTATGCAAAATTTATCAATTGTCGGTTTATCATGTATGTACCTCTCTGGTACTCTTCAAAAGTTATTAGGATATCTTTAGCTTTCAGTCTATCGATATAGCGAGAAACTGTAGCCGGAGACTTGTCCATTTGCCTAGCCATGGCCTGACGGTTTTCCTTGGTTGATTGCCACTTATACGTGTGCTGATCTGTTTGGTCAAGGATAATTTGTAAGGCTTTACCTAAGTCATCATCTAGAAGGCTTAATATGCTATACTTCCGATTCATACGTATCTTTATCCAGCGTTTTCTCATCCATAGTGGTGAAAGTGACTAGTACTGATTCGCCAGGTAAAAGGAACTTCCTCCCGTACTTCTACGAGATGCTGCCTCTTTCCTCAACGTATCCATTCTCTCCCGAACCTCAATTACAATCCTATCAGCATCAGCCATAGCCTCGTCCAAATAATTTTCTGGGGTCTCGAGCATCGAATCCGTATTAACCTCCTTACTGTAATGTATAGGCGCTAACTTTAAGGTAGAGTCATACCATATCTGAAGTTCATTCGGGTCTTCGAATTGAAATCTATCTTGAGGGTGGTCTTCCTTCCTTGAACCTTTTGGATTAATTAGTTCATTCATTTACTTAGATTTATTGGAGAGGAATCGTTTTATCTTCTTCTCCGCGTTATTTACTTGCTTCTTCCTTTTCTTACAACCACAGTCTTTCCCCTTAGTGATCTTATTCACTGCACGGGTAACTCCAGTCTTATTAAAGGCTTTTTCTAGTTGGTCTCCCCAACCAGGTGTATCTTCTGATGATACTTTATTCTCCTGCTCTGCCATTATAAAGCCCGGATACTATTGTTCTGGATTAAATAACTTCCTTACGGCTTTCCCAAGATCCTCATCGTTGGGTAAAGCTTGGATTAGAGTCTTAACTAATTGGACAACGTCATACGTCTGCTTGTCAGCTACTGGTCGTTTCCTGACCGGGATGGTTCTACCATCTGCGGTCTTCATTATTTCGTGGTTGTCTGGTGCCATATCTTGATTTTCTTGTGGACAAATGTACGAATACTATCCAAACTATTATCAATAAATGATAATTATTTTCTCGGATCAAGTATTTTTTCTCTAAGTCGCTGAGGGTAAGACTTTTTTACAGGGCCGATTTAGCACTATTCTCACAAGCTGTGATAATACTATTATCATCCTGGGTGATAACACTATTCTCATAGCTGGTGATAATACTATTCACACGGTATGAGAATTAGTGTTTACTGGTTATCAATCACTTACACGACAAACACTGGCCTTTCGAAGGCAAAAAGGTACGTGAAAAACCTATAGTAGATACTTCTACTCTATTTACTCCCCTATACTGGAAAGCGGAAACTCCCTATACTACCATTTCCCTTTTCCACAAAGCTACACTAAAGCCGCACTCCTGTACGTATAACCTAGGTGGATCCTAAGTTTTAAACCCGCACTAACTCTGGACACTAATAATTTACCCCCCCCCCTACCTCTTAGAAAAATCCTAAAATTTTTTTTCAATATTTTTTTTCAAAGCTAGCGTGTGTTGTAGTGGAGACCACCTAACCAAAACCCCCCGCGGATTTTTGGGCGGATTCGGTATCCCCCTTATGTCTAACTAAAAACGAAATTGACATGCTTATTATTACGAAAATTGCGAATAGAAAAGACGATTCTAAAACACTTACCATCGAGAAAGGAACATCAGGCTGGGCTACTCAAATAGTCTTTTGCCGAGTTTCCAACGAGGTTGCCAAGACTCTGAAGGTTGGTGACGACATCACTGAACCTATTGCTGAACACGGACTTGTCGAGACCACCAACGAGTGGTTAGACGATGACGGGAAGCCACAGAAGTCAACCTGGTTGGCTCTTCCATAGTTGCTAGAGGTCACCGCAAGGTGGCTTCTCTGTTTGGTCTGTCGAGGACGATACCTTTACACAGGCCAAACAGAGAGGCTCTCTCGCATACGCATACATACCTTCATACATCCTCTTTGCTGCATTCATGCATGGTTACTTACATCCTTTCCTTCGAAAGCAACCGATATGCGCTTTCCCTTGCTATGAGAGGCTTTCATTTAGTTTTGTGCGCACGTAAGTGAGTGGTTTGGTGGAACATTTCCCCTCTTTTCGCCACTTTTATCAAAGCACATTCTACATCTCATTCGCTAATACATAGCGTTATTTTAGAAAAAAGTTAAAATTGTAATCATCACTCTCTACTAAAACAACAATAATTGAGCATCGTAATTCGCTACGTAAAACTATCCATGCAGAGGAGGCTGACCTAGGCGCACCGAGAGGTTGTGACTGCACTGTAGATAGTGATGATTTAACTCATTTATTCACAACAAGCATCATGAAACTATTCATCTTATCCTTAATCTTACTCTTAAGCACAGCTTGTGAAAAAGAACAATACATCTATCGCATCTATTACACTCAAACTTGTATTGAATGGACTGATGGTAGTACAGAGAAATCATCACATAGCAGATGGCCGTTAGACCATGTTGCTACCGAGCTTGAAAAAGCATTTATGATTGAAATGTACCTTAACAGCGTTACAGAAAACAGTAATTTTGACAAATCATGTTACAAAGACATGTATGTTGAACTATGTACTGAATGCACACAATATTGAAAATAAAGCATGCCTATTTGATTAGCCTAGAGATACAGCTGGTCATCTATAATGTCTATCCATTGAGGTAGATGGTCTCACGCGTACACCAACAAGAGTTTAGTTGGTCGTAACTTACGTGTAACTAAACCGCTATAAACTTGTGTAAGGAATTCCCGGTAAACAACCGCCTTTCACGCACAAACAGTATAGATCAAGATAGGAATGTCTTGATTGGGGAGACGCATCCATGGTTACGGGGATAGTCTCTCTCTTTTATTCACCCACCTTATTCACCCACCTAAACTAATCGTAATGAAAATAGAAATCGAAATTGACACTCTTACTGATCTCAACAACGAACTCAGAAAACTACGTGATTCCGGAACAGTTTTAGAACAGGATGGAGTGGATAAAAGTAAAATCGCCGCTCTTAAGACTGACATTCAGGACCTTGAAAGAGTACAAAAAAAGCTTGAAGTAAAAAATAGAGAGCTTTTAAACACTGTGATTGTGTTAAAAGGACAAGTCAAAGACCTACAAAACTCAAAGAAAATTGTAGAAATCATAGTACCTGTGGTACCAAGTGGAGCAGATCTACGTGTGCTTCGAAAAAAGACTGATTTATCTGCTACTGATGTGGCCAAAGAAGTCGACATCACTCCTTCTGCATTGTCTGCTATTGAAACAGGTCATGCAGTTCCTGGTTATCGCTTATTGATTCGTCTTTTAAATCATTACCGTAAGTTAGGTGTTACAAGAATCAAAACCTCCCATGTATCATGAAAGAAGCTAAACAAGTAGTCACAATCTTAGTCATTTGCTGTCTTCCACTTATAGTGGTAAGCTTATCCTGGCTAGTGTCTTTAGGAAGTTTCGACTTTTTTCAAGTGATGACTCATGGAGTCGTTCGGGGATGGATTCTCTTATTCTGTCTGATGGGTGTTTTCATAGGCATCGACATGTTTATCACATCAGACGATGATGATGATTATCTTGATCCGGACTACGATAATGATAATTACCCTTACACATGAAAAAACAAAGAAACAACTTGGTCACCGCTGTGATGATGGCATTATGGGCAGTATTTCTTACTGCCTGTAATGATCCATCACCTTGTTACTCCTGTAGATACCAATCTTGGTTAGTCACAGGACAAGGCACACCTATACCTAACAGTATCATACTATCGGAACGCATTGAATTTTGCGGACTCGAATACAACATGAATTATGATGTTGTTGTCACCTCTGACTATCCAGGACTAGCTGAAGCTAATCCTAAGGGTATGTACTTAACTCAACGTATTTCTGATTGTCAGTATCGTTGGGACAGATAACTATTAAATCTATAGCGTTATGTTCATTTACTTACAAAGTAGAAAGAGTTACGCAAGCCTTACAGCTCGATGCATTTCCAGAAGGAGATGTGTTGAAGCTGGTTTAGGAATGTTGATCATAACTGGTCTAAACATTAACCTTCACCAATTGTGTAGTATCATGGCAACCATGGACGTGATACATTCAGAAGTAGTAGAAGATGGTCTCATTGATATCGTCTTGTCTTCGGAATCAGTAGAATGCATGGCATTACCTTAATCCTAAATTGAAACTCATGAAAAAGAAGATCTTCGAAGCCATCCCGGTGATAGGCTTTCTTACAATAATGTGGTTCTTGATAACACTATTGTCATGAACTGGCACTTACTACTGAATATACTGTGGCTAGCAGTCATGGTGTATTCAGGGTTTGTAATAGCAATTAACTTGCTTGCAGTCTTCACGAAAAAAGCACAAACAATCGATATTACTGTACCGGCTCTTTTACTTTCAGTATTAGCGGCGATTTGGTATTTCATTGGTTGGTTTTAAGATACTAGTCGTAGCTCTTGCTAAGTAAATCAGCAAGGATCGAATTGAAGAACTTAGAAGGGAAGCTTTCTTAAATGCTCAATGAGATGCAGTTTCAAGTCCTGCGCTACGCAGAAATTTACGAGAAAAAAACTCCGATGGAGCTCTGTCTTCTCGAGCCTGAGTGTTAGCGGGTAACTACAGGAGCTATACTCGGGAAGATTTAATAAGTAGGTGAAGCCAGCACATAATAAAACCGAGTGCGTGAGATCACCTGTTCGCAGGGCCTGTTCGCAGGTGGGTGGGTCAAAAACCCTTCAATCACTCTAACCGAAGAGTGTTGCCTAAAGCCGGATTCTACTTATTATATTGAAAAGGTTAAACCTTGAAACCTTGATAGATATATACTGGGAGTTGAAAATCAGCGAAGTATATATTGACTCTATGCCACCCGTCAGATCATGACTCAGGGGAGACATAGAATTCAAAAGAAAAGTAAGGGAAAGTAGGTGCTCGTCATGTGAGCTTAATTGGATAGTTGATTTGATAGCCTATATAACCTTACACAATGTACCCTTGAAATGCCATTTGAGAGGGCTTACAGATGTAATCAGTCATACTACATTTAGCTGTATGCTGTAAGATAAAGAAACTAAAGTAGTTGCTATGGTTTCGTATATATTGAGGAGTTGGCAGCTAGACCATTCGTAAGGATGGTGCTAAATTATTCATCTTTCTTTTATTACAGTCTGATGTGACGAAAGAACTTGACTCTTAGAGGATTGTTCGAGGTAGGCACCTTGAATTTCATTTAATACCATAAGTATGACTAATCTACCTATAACGGAGAGACGCGTACTGCCCAAACTAGGTCTTCGACGAGATGACCAAGTAGGGTACAAACGGCTAAGAGAAGCCGGCATGCTTGACTATGACGAGACCGACCAAGAGTGGGCCCGCATAGAACAAGAGTATGAGGATAAGTATGGCCAACAGGCTGAAGTTGAATCAAAAATCGAAGATCATGGATCGGAAGTTTAAAACCATTGATGGTGTGCACATCTCTCTCGAGGACGAGAAGATTGCTAGAAATGTTGCTGAATACAAGTCTAAACGTAGGATACTAATCCGATTACGTGGAGAACAATTCGGAACAACACGAGGAATTGTATTTCCGAAGAAACATAACCCTTTAGTACTATGTTGCTGGAACACTGAAGAAAAGTGTCTAGAAACATACGTAGATGGGCATAAAGTGTCTTTGGATGAGATTATCACAGACTCCAAAGGGTTCTATAGAATCCGAGAAATAGGTTTCTTCACTGAAGGTATGTTGGTATCCGATGCATCAATTGTAATGATTGATAAGATCAAGCCTGCAGAGCTCTTCGAATATTTGGGTATCAGTACTCCCAAGTTCGTGCAAGAGTTTATAGAAAAGGCTAAGGAGTATCAATTCCTTGGTCCTATTGAACCAGATCCGTACTTAATCTTCATTGAGAAGAAACGACTCGAGCGTGAAGCAGCGTTCGCAAAGAAAAACAAAAAGTCTAATCGCAAAACTCGTAAAAGTCATGCCTAAAACAGAGAAAATATACTACGCTGGGTATGAAAATGTTACGACGCAGCGATTGATCATACTACCTTGGAACAACGGAAGCGTTAAGTCAATGTTGGTCAAAACCTTGGAACGTGCTAAAGAGATTTGTCAAGTTGACGTCTTAAAGCCCGTGAAAACTAAGGATGGGAAAATTGTTACCGTCAAGAAAACCGGGAAACCTAAAATGAAAAAGGTTCAGGGTCTTGAGTTAGCTAATCCGATCCTACAACATGACATACCAAGAGTAGTGTATGCTATCTACTATGATGGTAAGGGTAAACGACATGTGTTTATCAACAACATCAAGAAAAAAGAAAAAAGCAATCGAGAATCAAACAAATTAGGATATTAATCATGAGACGACAGAAATCAATCGATAGAGTGCTGGAGAGAAACTACAAGCATTATGAGAATGTGATGAAGCCGGCACATGGTACAGGAGCAGTGACTGCTCCAAAACCTCCTTTTATGTCTACAGCAGAGTGGGCTTCAATGAAAAATGACGGACAAAAGCGGTATGCTAAACGTCGTGAATTTGATGAAGCTGGTTGTGCTAAAGTTCTTGAAAGAAAAGGAATCAAAATCTACAACAACAGAGATATTGTGATTCCAAAAAATTTCCGAGGTCACATCGGAAGTAAAGTTTGGGGAAGAATTGACTTCCTTAGGCGTGAATGTAAGTACCGTCTTCTTGACGAGCGTGAATTTACCGAGCGTAAAGAGACTGTGATTAAAGTACTTAATCCTATTTTCCTTAACCTAAATTAAAATTGAAACAAATTGAAAAATTCTAATACACCTGTAGAGAAAACTGTTCTAGAAGTTACCTCTAACATTGAGAAAACTGACAAAAATGGTGCTACATACAATCAGATTGGTGTGAAGTCTTTGGGCTTTATGAATCAAGTGATTGGTGGAGTGAACCGTAAGATCAAGACACCTTCGAAGTCTTCACGATTTAACGCATGGCCAAAATCTTATCTTGAGAAAGATGCAGACGGTATGCCAATCGGTGAAGCACATTTCGGACATGATCTTCAAGCTGGAGATCTTGTAGAAGGTTACTTCGTGCAACGTGCTGTAGAGCCTTACACGATTGAAAAGCCTGAAGGAGATACCATTGCTAACTCAGCAACAGTTATCGTATTTGGTGATGCCACCAATGAAGCGAACATCCGTCAGCATTTTAGCAGAGCTGGTTACATCTTAACTGGAGAAACAGAAGTTTCCGAAGAAGAAGAAGTAGCTTCTTTGGTTGACGCTGCTGGAGAAGAGTAAAAATCACACTACTCATTGATGACTTAATCGAGGGCCCTTATTAAAGGGCTCTCTGATTGAGTTGTTTAAAACTTACAGCATGACTGAAAATGAAATACAAGCTTTTCAACAAGCTCTTAACCCATACTTAACTAGTAAAACTGTTGTAGTCATGGATCGTCCTCCTAATGAAATACCTACAGTGCTTGAAACACAATTTGATTGGCTGTGTCGGGAAGGATTTCTTACTTATGCTTCAGGCAATCCTATTCCAAGGAAGAGTCTTGTAACCACTCATATTCCAGCTTTTGCATTACCGGCAGCAAATAAAGCTTCTTGGGCTAATACACTGCATTTTCAAAATTCTAAGTCAGGGTACCAATTAATATCTCTGCCTAAATTCTTGTCTACAGTAGCATTAGCTGCTGATGACGCTGGCATACAGCTTCCTTGGGTACATAGTAAAGCTACTGTACTCTCGGATAGCAAGCTATACATGACTGGGAAGAAATTACACAATTATGTGGATAACTATTTTCACGTTGATGTACTTGTCAAAGAAGGAGAACTTTTGCCTAAGAGTATACAGAATATTTTAAGGAATTCTCCATATTGGCATTCTTCAGATACTGTACGTAGTATGTTTACAATCCCGCCGACAGGTGATGCATTAATTTACATAGAAGGTACAGATTCATTAGCAGAAGGAAGTTACGGAATTAACCGTATTAGGGGAGCATACTTAGAATCTGGAGATAGTACTGTCTCAGTTGAACAGTTTTGTAAAATTTTAGACCCGGAAGGGTACTACACAACACAGGATAAACCTGTATTTAACGCTGATACAATATCAGCACAATTAGCTAATTTAGATAAATACGTACAAAATGGCGGAAAATCAGTCAAAGTACCTCGAACTCTTGTCAAAATCACAAGAGGAGAAAGACCAAGAGGCAGTACAGTCTCTGGTAGAACAAAAGCAGCTTCAATTGCAAGCGGACATCTTAGCCACAAAGCAATCTCTGGGTAGAGCCCAAAAAGAAAGAACTGCTATGCTAAGTAGTGTAAACTTGGATTTCGGCGCACTTGTCGAAGTTGAAGACGCGATCGAAGGTTACAAAAAAGGCTTAGGCCGACTTGAAGGATTCCAATCAGAGCTTTTCTAAGCGACGTTGGTCTCACAAGTAACTAAAACCTCATGTAAGAGTTTTTTCAGCAGTCTACTAAAGGCTGCTGGAGCTCTACGTGAGTTTTATCTCACCTTTAACCTTTATCATGAACAAAGAAGATTACAAAGCCTTGCTAAATAAGCTTATTCAAGGAGAATCTACAAAACTTAGACAATTGGAGAGCCGGACTAGTAGTTTAGTATCCGAGTTTGTAACTGATTGGGTAAAACAAGGTGCGAATACTTTATTTGGCTTTCTTTTATCTCTAAGCAACGCTGATTATCAGTGTTTTAAACTGTTTGAAGAGTTTCGGCAAGATAATGTAGCACTTGGTACCATGTTGGATTCGAATCCAAGTTGTGTCCTGGATCCTATATTCATTGCTTTTTATTACTCTTACGGCCAAGTTCCAGAAAAAACTACTGCTTTACATTTTGATTTTGCTATTAAAAGACTTGTAATCTGCATACAGCTTATGAATTTAGCTAAAACAGATTACATCAAGTTACTACCTTATGGTGACGGTGACCATGAATGGCGTCTTGAATTTGAGAGTAAATTCGATAAAGAGGTAGAAAATTCAGAAGAAGCTCGAACTAATGTGCTTGAAGCTTTAGCTACTCTTGCTAACCCTCTGAAGACAAAGTAAAATAAATAGTAAAAGTAGCATTAATCATTTTGGTTATCTTTGCCGCCACTACCCTAGTTGAGTGGTTATCTAAAAAAGTCGGAAATAAGGCTGAAGATTCCCCTACTATAGAAGCAATCAAAGGATTTAAGAATAAATACTGCCCTCGCATTGAGTGGCTTTAACACACAGTAATATGTCAAAAGTTGATTTTGTACCTAATGAACGGCACCTGCTATTAGAGGAGCCGGAAGATAAAGAACAGCAAATCGGTAAAGTTATACTCCCTAGTGGTCATGAAGACCGTCCGGAAGAAACTACTGTAGTAGCAATCGGTGAGAACGTAGATTATGAAATAGGCGATGTCGTTTATTTTCATGAGAATCGTGCAACTGCCCTGATCCTAGGAGAAGGTAAAAATTTGAAGAAATATCTAATCATACGTGCCGGTGATATTATAGGTCGCCGTAACCGTAAACGCGTAGCAAAGAAGACTAAGTAATGGCTAAAATCATTAAGTTTAATTCAGAAGGGCGTCACGCTCTAAAATCTGGTGTTGACCAATTGGCTAACGCAGTTAAAGTTACTCTGGGACCTAAAGGTCGTAACGTAATTTTAGATCAAAAATTCATGGGCCCACACATCTCGAAAGACGGTGTTACAGTGGCTAAACATATTGAACTACCTGACGCCATTGAGAATATGGGAGCCCAAGTAGTGAAGTCTGTAGCAGCTAAGACTGGAGATTTAGCCGGAGACGGTACCACTACTGCTACTGTTTTAGCACAGGCTATTATCGAACAAGGTATGCGAGTTATCGAAGCTGGAGCAAATCCGATTGATATCAAGCGTGGTATCGATAAGGCTGTTCTTGCTGTAGTAGCCCATTTAAAAAAACAGTCCAAGACTGTTAAAGGAGATTCTTCACAGATAGAGTCTGTAGCAACAATCTCTGCCAACAACGATCCAGAAATCGGGAAGCTTATCGCTGATGCGATGAAGCAAGTACGTGAAGAGGGAGTAATTACTGTCGAAGAAGCTCGTGGAGTAGAAACTACTGTTGAAGTAGTGGATGGTCTACAGTTTGACCGTGGATACATTTCTCCTTACTTCATTAATCGCCCCGATGAAATGACTTGTGTCATGGAACGTCCGTTGATTTTAATCTACGATCAGAAAATTTCTTCAATGGAGAATCTTGTACCTCTACTCGAGAGTGTGGCAAACAGCGGAGCACCGTTGCTTATCATCGCTGAAGATGTGGACGGACAGGCTCTTGCTACTTTGGTAGTCAACAAGTTGAGAGGTTCTTTAAATATAGCGGCTGTTAAGGCTCCTGCCCATGGTGAGAGACGTACAGCTATGCTTCAAGATCTTGCTACTATTACCGGTGGTACAGTAGTATCTGAACTTACTGGTATTAAACTAGAAGACGTCAAAGAAGAAGACTTAGGCACCGCTGAAAAAGTAGAAATCTCACAAAACTCTTGTACTATCATCGATGGTGCAGGTGATTCAAAAGCTATAGCTGCTCGTATTAAGAGCATGAAAGCTTCGTTGAAAAACATTGAATCGTTGTGGGACAAAGAAAAAGTAGAAGAGCGTATAGCTAAACTTTCAGGTGGTGTAGGAGTTATCTCCATTGGTGCACCTACTGAAGTAGAAATGCGTGAAAAGAAGGATCGTGTAGACGATGCTTTAAGTGCTACTAAAGCTGCTGTAGCAGAAGGTATCGTACCTGGTGGAGGTGTAGCTCTTATTAGAGCTATCGCTTCATTGGATAAGGTCAAAGGAGATAATGCAGATCAGAATAAGGGTATTGAAATCCTTAAAAATGTCCTACAAGTACCTCTTGAACAGATTCTTATTAATTCCGGTTCGAAGGCAGCTTTAATCGTGGAAAAAGTGAAAGAAAGCAAAGATGACTTTGGCTACAACGCTAAGATTGACGAATACCAGAACTTTTTAGAGTCTGGAGTTATCGATCCTACGAAGGTAACACGTGTTGCTTTAGAAAATGCTGCTTCGGCAGCTAGCGTACTTCTTACTACTGAGTGTGTCGTTGTAGACGAACCATTTGATAGTAACGTTCCAGCAATTCCTCAGAATCCTGGATTCGGAGGAGGCATGCCCGGAATGATGTAAAGTTGAATAATTAGTGGAATAAAAAGAGCCTTGACAGTATTGTTGGGGCTTTTTTTATTTTTGCAAACTTATGGGGGCGATTGGAATAGACAGTTGTAACGTTAGAATTGTAAGCATGTGAGTGAATGATATTGACACTCTAAAAATACGTATTATCATGAATAAACGGCAACGTAGATTCAACACTAGGTACCAAAGCTGACGTTTTGGCTGCCGAGAAAAACAACGTAATCTCTTTTCGCCCAGCGGAGACAGAAGTACGTGAGGTTGCAATGGCTGCCTAAGAAGCCTGTCTTGGCCACTAAGTTAGTGGTAGGGCGTGTTCACAGAATCGAGATAATGATCGTAAACCTCTACTTAAGTGTGAGCCTTATACACCACAAAAAGTTTTTGATCCATGGAGAGCTCGGCTCTATCCTAAACATGTAGAAAAATTGTAGTGAGTACAATATGGACCCGAGTTCGAATCTCGGCGCCTCCACCAAAACACCAATTATGTAGACAGTTAGACCACAGGGTAGCTACGGCTGAGACCCTGCTGGTAAACCTGTGCATCAAAAACAAAAAACCAATAGAGAGATGAAACTTACATGGTACTATGACCACATTGCTAATGTGCTACCTATTTATAATGAAGAACAGGATAAGTACATAGTTAAGCTGTGGTTTTCACGAAAAAAATTCTTCATAGGCAAAACGCAATTACATCGATTAGCGGTGTTTATCTCGAATGGCTCTTGGAGAGAACTGATGCCTAACGGAGAATATGCGTTATGTGATCCTGAAACTTGTGCTATGCTAGACGACGCTGTCTTCAATTATAGAATTAGCGCATTAGTCGAAACTGGCATATTAAACGAAGATGACCTCAGTACGCACGACATTACCTTTAAAAACATCGCTTATGATTTATCTAATAACGGAGCAGACTGAGTTATTTGACCAGTACTCGCCAGATTTAATACGTAAAGTGAATGTTGAAAAAGCTAGAGAAGCCCTTAAAGGGGCTCCTCTCTTGGCTTTAGATACTGAAACTAAAGGATTAGACCCATTTAGTTGCGAACTACTCTGTACGCAGCTCTCTGATGGCGGCTCTGATCAGTATGTCATAGACAATACTACTGTACCGCTTAAAGCTTTTAAAGACATTATCGAAGAATCTACGATCATAGGACATAACTTGAACTTTGATTTACGATTTCTATTCCATCATGGCGTTTATCCAATGCAATGTATTGATACATTTCTTCAAGAATCTGTACTTACAACTGGTTTACTGCTGTTTAAAGGTTATCGTGGGCTTGCATCTTGTGCTGATCGATACTTAAAAGTTCAATTAGATAAGAGTGTTCGGGGCCACATTCATCGAGAAGGACTTTCTACTAGAGTAGTAGTCTATGCTGCAGATGATGTAAAGTACTTACATAAACTCCATGAAGCGCAATCTAAAGCGCTTGAAAAACAAGATCTTCTTAGAGTAGCCAACCTGGAAAACAAATTTGTAGTACCGATGACTTACATGAGTCACGGTGGTATCCATTTAGATCAGAAGAAATGGAGAGAAAAAATGGTTCAAGACAAGATAAACTTGTCAAAAGCCATTCAAGAACTTAATGACTATGTTTTAAAAAAACATCCTACTTCGCAGTTTATCAGTTACCAAGGGGAAATGTTTAACGCTGAGGGGGAACCTGCAGATGGTACCGAAGGTGTAATTATCAATTGGGGCTCTGACCAACAAGTCAAAATGTTGTTTAAAGGACTAGGTATAGATACTCTTAATTCGAAGACCAAAAAGCATACTGTGGAGCTCAAGTTCATTATGAAGTTCGCCGCAAATTTTCCTATCTTAAACCTTTACGAAGCATATTCAAAAGCTGCCAAAGTAGTTTCTACTTACGGAGAAAATTATCTCGAGTACATTAAACCTTTGACAGGTAGAATTCATTCATCGTTTAGGCAAATTAAGGATACCGGACGTATTTCTTCAGATGATCCGAATATTCAGAACTTACCTGCAGACCATACTAGAAAATGCTTTACAGCAGAAGCCGGTAATGTTATTGTAGGAGCGGATTACTCTGGTCAAGAAACTAGAGTACTAGCGGACATGAGTCGTGATAGAGAGTACCTTGCTTATGTGAACGATCCTACCAAGGATATACACTGTTTGATGGCACAGGCAGTCTATCCAGAGTTGCGAAGTCTTACTCATCAAAAGATTAAAGCTCTGCATCCTGAAAAAAGACAGTTTGTGAAACCTGGAACTTTTGCAATACCGTACGGAGGTAATGGTAAAACCATTGCTGATAATCTCGGTATTGCTATTGAAGTAGCTGATGCAGCCTATAAATACTTCATGGATAAATTTCCGGGACTGAAAAGCTACTTTAAAAAAGCGGCTGATTTTCCATTAAAACACGGTTACGTACTGATTAACAGTAAGTCTGGTAGACGTTCATTCCTTGGCGGATATGACAAATACTTAAGCTTAAAGAAGCAAGTAAGTGCTACGGGTTTTTGGGAGAGATACAGGACAGCTAAAGCCGAGGATAACTTCGAATTTCAGCAGGAATTTAAGCCTTTGGTGAAAGAGTATTTTCAGCTTCAAGGCACGTTTCAGAGAAAGGGACTAAACTTTCCTATTCAAGGTACAGCTGCAGACATGACCAAACTGGCTGCTATTTACGTAATGCGTTGGATTCAAGAAAACGATTACATAAACGAAGTTAAGATTGTAGTTATGGCGCATGATGAAATACAGTTAGAATGCCCCGCGGTGATCCAAGAACAGGTCAAAGTGGTGCTTAAAGATTGTATGGAAAATGCGGCAGCACGATTTTGTGAATCGGTTCCTATCCCTGCAGACGCAGAGATTGCGAATCATTGGAAAAAATAACATGGAACTATCAATAATTGACGTTATAATCGTCTTATCACTTTCTGCTATGTTTGGGGGGATTATACTCTTTGAATTACGCCACTCCTTTCGTAAAAAAGAAAACGCAGCAGAAACACTTAACCTCTCAAAAATCATGAGTTATAATACCGTACAAGGTGACCTCATCGAACTTGCTTTAAAAGGCGAATTTGATTTTATAGGCCACGGAGCTAACTGCCAAAATGTCATGGGTGCTGGAATAGCACTTGCTGTTAAAGAAGCTTTTCCGAGAGCTTACGAAGCTGATCGAGATTATCCTATATCAACTGGGATACGTCGCTTAGGAAACTATTCTTGCTGGCTATCTATGATGGTTGAAAGGCAGACAAAACTTGTTGATTTATGTGGGGTAATTAATTTCTACACACAAACTACTCCAGGAGCTACATTTGATGTAGATGCTTGTAGACTAAGTTTTCGTAAATTTGCGACCGAATGGGGCGGAAACGATTTTAGACTAGGAATACCATTAATCGGCTGCGGTATTGGCGGCGCTACATGGGAAGAAGTAGAACCCCTCGTAATTGAAGAATTAGTGCCGTACTTTCGAGTTACTGTAGTGGAGTTTATTCCACCACGTCAGCTTGAAAAGCGTATACGTGAGCACCAAAGCGATCAAATAACTGATGCATAAGATTACTATTTTAATTATAGCTCTATTGGCTGGGGGATGTATGTCCCCTACGCCTCTAGTGGTAGATGATTTAACCCTTTTCAAACACCGTATGGATAGTTTGGCCAAAGAAAACCTTAAAGAGTATTACATGTGTTACCAAATTGGTAACAAGTCATATTCTACAAAAGTCCTAATACCTATTGCACATGAATTTCGAAACAAAAACAGAAAGGCAACGAGTGTTTTGCCGCAAATGGTTCCAGAATGATTGTGTAGGTACTTTAGAAGCCGCTACTGGTTTCGGTAAAACTTGGGCAGCCTTAATGGCTATTCGAGGAATGTACGAACGCGGTTTTGCTACTAATACAATTGTAGTAGTTCCTACTAGGGCTTTGAAGACTCAATGGGAATCTTGGATTCACCATAAGCTTTGGAAACTTCCTAATGTTGAGGTCTTTGTGATCAATACTGCTGCGAAGAATTACCAAGAATTGTCTGCGGACTTAGTGGTTTATGATGAGATTCATACTCTACCTGCAGACACGTTCGCTTATGCAGCACAAATTCCCCACAAATACCGTATAGGATTGACCGCTACAGTTAATCGAGCGGACGGTCGAGAAATAATGATTGAAGATTTTTGTCCAGTTATTGACCAAGTGCTTATTGACGAGTGCTTAGAAAATGGCTGGGTGTCAGATTTTACTGTCTATAACATTCCTATTAATTTTGATACTGAGGAAGAAAAAGCCTATCAAAAAGCGAATAACTACGTACGTCACCTTTCTGCAAAGTTAGGGTACGGAGGACAAGCGTTTCAAACAGCTCAGCTGTATGCTAGAAGTAGTGATCCTGCAAAACGTGGACTTGCTGCTAGGTATTACGCTGCTATCGGTAAACGTAAGAACTTATGCATGAATAATCCTCGTAAAGTTGAAGCGGTAGGAGAAATTGTACGATTTTTTGATGATCGTATGGCTTTGACCTTCTGCCAAACTACAGACTTTGCGGATGCTATTCAAAATGAATTAGGAGACATTTGTGTCACTTTACACAGTAAAGTAGAATGCTCGGGAGTTAATAAAAAAGGGAAGCCAGTAATTCTTAAAGGACTAAAAGCTCAAAGAGAAGCTCTACGTGTATTCAAAGACAAGAGAACTAAGAAAAGAGTGGTATCATCTGTAAAAGCAGTTAATGCTGGATTAGATGTGCCGGAAGTCAGTTTAGGAATAGTTGTAGCTGGTGATTCAACAAAGCTTGTAAGTACACAGCGCCGTGGCCGAATTATTCGGGCTCAAGAAGGTAAACAAGCGATTATAGTTAATCTGTACACTCCTAATACGCAGGAAGTTAGCTGGTTAGAGAAGCGAGATAAAGACATTCAAAGTATCTGGGTAGATAGTTTGGAAGACTTTTTTGAACACTTTAAGTAAAAGAAAGGGACCGCAGGATGCGATCCCCAGAAGCTAGAAAACCTAAGAATAAGGAAGTGGTACAAATGTAATACAAATTAGGATGCCAAGAAAACGAATAGCGAAACCAAAAGGTGGCTACATAAGTGGAATAAATCTAAAAGCAGAACGGGGGGCTTTATTGGCCTTTTGCAAAGAAGTATCTCCGGACTTAAACAAGTTGCAGAAAATCGAAATCGATGACCGTACTTGGATTTACGTAAGTAAGCGAAAAGATCCTGTTAAAGCTAAAGCCCGTTGGTTAGCAGCTTTGAAAGAATCTAAAGCTAATCCAAGGTTAAAGGATCGATGAAAGTCGAAGTAGATTTACATAAGTGCCATAATGCTAGTATCTCAACAGACGAATATGTATTACTCTGGTTGATGTATCACAAAGAATGGAAACTTATTGAAAAGCTATTTACACGGCCAGGAGCATTAGCTATGAGAAATCGTATCAAAGATAATACTGATTTTATCCTCAGTAAATCTGGACTGAGATTCAAAGAAACTGTACTAGGTGCTAAAGCTCGCAAATTGATGGGGCTAAGTAAATCTGGAATAAATTTCGATGAATGGTGGATTTTGATTCCACCTAGAGTAGGAACTCGCGTCTTTCGAACAAAGGCAGCAAGTACGACGATGTACAATAAACTTAAACATAAGTATGAGCTTAAAGTAACTACCGGCGAAGAGCATGCAGATGCTGTAAAAGGCACGGAAAACATGATAGCAAATCATCGCCGTCGTAACAGCATGCAGTTCTTACCGAATCCAGAAAGAATAATCAATAATTGTATGTGGGAACAGTACGTCGACGATGACGCTACTCACACTACTAACGTAAAACAATTCTAATGGCACAAAGTCTTTGGCAAAAAGTAAAAGAAAATATCCGACTAGGTAAGGAAGGACATTTTAGAGGCATCCCTATGGGATTACCTAAAGTGTCTAACTTACTGTGCAACATTCAAAAAGGTCGTTATGACCTTATTGGTGGAGCTCCTGGTACGGGTAAGTCAGCATTCGTAGATACAAACTACGTGATGAGACCATTACAGCATATTATGAATGATCCCGATCCGTTTTTTGATCTCGAAATCATTTACTTTTCACTAGAGATTGCTCCAGAAAGAAAAATCGCTAAGCTGTTGAGTACTCTTATTTATGAAGAGCATAAAATGCTGTCAAGTTACAATGAGATCTACTCTATGGGTAACTTGAATATCAATCCACAAATTGAGAGTCTTATCGACGATTACGAAGACCGGTTTGAAAACCTTATTGACAACAAAATCTTTTTTCACACAGCGGCTAGTCCAAACTACATGTATAAAGTGCTTTTAGAGTATTTCGAAAAGCGAGGTTCAGTAGTATGGAAAAACCAGAAAGAAAAAATCCTAGACAAATATATCCCGCATAATCCTAAACTGATTACAGTTTGTATCATTGACCACTTGGGACTACTTACAGGAAACAAAGGAGACAGTTCTCAAAAAGGAATTATCGATCGTACTAGTCGTATGTTAGTATTTTTTAGAAACAACTTCGGGCTTTCCCCGGTACCATTATCACAATTTAACCGCTCTATTGAAGGTATGGACAGACGTCGAGAGAATCAATTAGAACCTCAGCTGTCTGATTTCAAAGAAACGGGTAATTCACAAGAGGATGCAGATACTGTGATGGCATTATTCTACCCATACAAGTATGGTTTAGATAAGCATCGTGGATACAAAATCATGGGAGATAGTGCTATCGAGGAATATTATCGATCGCTTCATATTTTGAAGAATAGAGACGGACGTGATAGCTTGGCTACAGGTCTCTTTTTTCAAGGAGCCACTGGTTACTTTAAAGAGCTTCCTACTCCTGAAGAAATAGAACAGGATCATACTCTTTGGGACAGAGTGATGAATCGCAAACGTGAATACGAAAACTTAAGAGTATGAAACCGCCTAAAAAAGGAGTGATTTTTAAATCAACCTACAAATACGAAAAAAGCTACCATATCTATCGTAGAACTGGCAGCGCTCGAAACGATGGTCAAGGCACTATTAAGCTTGAATTGTTAGAGCGCTACCTAGGAGACGGCTGTAAAGTCGAATTTTTTGCCTCCGGTGAGAATACTATGATTGTAGATAAGCTTTGGTTTAACGAAAACTGGACCGGTCGGTTTATTAAAATTTTAGAAGACTATGAAATCGTTGAAAGATCACAACTATAATGGAATCGATGCTACGATAGTAGCTGATTCCAAGAACGAACAGGGTGATAGAATCATTACGTTCGTTGTAACATTTCCACGTATCGTACTCGCAGAGTTTAATACGCATAGAATGTTCAGCAGAAACTCTGCAAGCTCTAGGGCTATTCCATTTGAAAAGATGCTTGATAAAGTACAGAATCATCCTTTTATACCTATCGCTTTTCAGAAAGACCATAAGGGTATGCAAGGTACTGAGTATTTGACTCCCGACAATGAGAAAAAATCTGGAATACTTAAGTTTAGAAGTGACCATGATACAGCTAAAACAGCTTGGCTTATGGCTAGAGACAAAGCTGTAAATACAGCATTCTCTTTAAATACTCACGGAGTAACCAAACAACTTTGTAACAGACTTCTCGAACCTTTCATGTGGCATACGGTTATCGTAACAGCTACAGAATACGAGAACTTCTTCAAGTTAAGGTGTCCTCAATATTTTAGTCAATTTCGTAGTTGGCAAGACTATGTACAATATGAAATTGAAGCAGGCACTTCTCCCCTTATTACAGCTTCTATGGAACATGAAACAGAGCTATTGTTTAAATTGAAAGCTAATACAGGGGGAGCAGAAATTCATATCTCTATGCTGGCAGAAAAGATGTGGGACTTGTACAATGAAAACAAGCCTACACTATTGAAAGCTGGAGAATGGCATATTCCTTTTGGTGATAAGTTTTCAATAGCGGATATTGAAGATAAAATCGTCCATAAAGACCCTCGCTTTGTAGAAATAACTCACAACTCTTTTGAAAGAAAGGAACATCCTCTTACGACTGAAGCTAAAATAAAAATTGCTACAGCCCGTTGCGCGCGAATAAGTTACAATAACTTCGAAGGAAAAGATGATTATGAAGCTGACCTAAAGTTACATGACCGTCTAGCTAAGAATGGGCATGCTAGTCCTTTCGAACATTGTGCTAAAACTATGACCCATGCAGATTTTTATCCTAACGCATATGGAGGTTATAGCAGAAACTTCAAAGGATTTATTCAATATCGAGAAATTGTAGAATCATGAAAAATAGAACTATTGACGGATTCACTTTCGAATTAGTAGTAGATGAAGATACTACACGTTATGAATGTAAAGGTGCTACATACTTTGACGATGAACATGATCAAGTACCAGAACCAAAACTTTGGGAAGCTGCAGAACAACTTGAATCAGATTTAAAAGCTGAAGGGTTAAATGCTAATGCTGAACAAGGAGAAAAAGGATGGGCTGAAATTTATATACAATGACACCTTATTATCACGCAGTATCTTCTTCAAAAAAATTTGGAGGAGAGCCAGATTTCTTAGAAAAAAGAACTGAACTTATAGACTCTTTTATTGACGATACTCTTGCTCAAGTCGAATAGTAATCGTATCTTTACAGGCTCTCAATAACCAGAGAACCAATCATTTACTTATTTAAAACAATCATTTTATGGCTTACCGAATAGGTGTAACCGGCGGTTACAACACGGGCAAATCTTTCTCCCGTTCGTTCATGCGTAAAGGTGAAGAAAACTTCGTACTCTCACCGAGTAAAAAGCGACTTTATCTGCAGGATGAAAATGGAAAGGAACTAAACCAACTTTTAGACGCTAGGACTCAGAATAGTCCTAACACTGAAGCACTCATGGAGGCGATGGGAGTAACGAATCGTTATTCTGTATTCCTGAACCTCATGAACAAACGTAAAGAAGCTAAATACTCTGGAAACTGGGCTCTTGTAGACCATATCCGGCAGCTTCCTATTTACCTATCTATCATTTCTGAACACATGCCTGAAATCAAAAATGTGTTTATGCCTGACTTTACTCACTATATCTCTAAGATTTCAGTAAGTAAGGAATTCATGGACTCAGCTGTTGGTAATAAAGCGTATTCACGTTTTTACGACCTTGCAGCAGATGCACTTCGGGCTTTTTTCTTGCACACTGATACGTTACGAGACGATCTTGTTATCATAACTGAATTTCACCAAGTAATGGATACCAACACTGATACGTATAAGATCCTGGTACCTCTTGGTAAAATGCTTGAAGAAAAATTCTTACCTGATAGTTACTACGATGTGATGTTGTGTACACACGTCGATCCGAATGAAGACGGTGAATACGGACCAGATAGTTACAAGTTTGTTACCCGTCGTTGGGGACAATACAATGCACGTTCTATGGAGATGTTTGAAGATACACTCATTCCGAACAACATGCAGACTGTAATTGACAAAGTCCGTGAAACCCTCAATATCTAATTTCCTAAATACTTAATCAACATGTTGAACTTAGGAATCCCTAAACAGCGCAAACCACGCGCAAAAGAACTCTTTCCTGATACTGAAGTCATGACTATGGAGCTTGACAAAGGTAAACGCTTTGGAAAGCGCTTTAATCTAAATTCGAAGGCTCTAGATGCCCTTGAATTTGACCTCACGAAGGAAGATCAACAGATCGCTTTTTCGTTTGAAGGCGACCTTGTAATGCTAGTGAATGTTTCTGGTAAAGGATTAGACAGCGATGCTGTTCTAAAACTAAGCCAAAAAGGAACATTCCTGGACAGCAAGAGTTTTAGCCATATTGCTAAAGTGCTAGAACTTGACACGTCAAAAGATACTTACTTCGAGTTTATGGACAATGTCCAGCACGATGAAGATCTGGACGCCAACTGGGTACCTCTTATGCTTATGGAAGTATCTGAAGAAACTGAAGAACCTGCAGAAAGTAAACTTACTTTAGGCGTACCTACTACAAATATTGATGTAGAGGAAGTCGAAGAGTTAACTTCTGAAGCGGAAGTAGTTTTAGAACCAGAATCTTTAGAAGCTGAAGTTGAATCTCCTGCAATTGTACAAGCAACGGAGGAAAACGAAGCGGAAGAAGAAGAAGAAGCAGAACCCGCTACCAAAGCACCTGCCGTCATTGGAGAAGATGACGAGGATGACTGGTAGCATATTTTTTACACTTTTAAATTTTTAGTACATGATCGATTTAAATTCCAATGAGTATGATGTGAAGGAAGTATCCATCTTCAATGATGGAGAACCTGGAGCAGTTGAAAACGTTAAGATCTCTAAGATCGAGAAGAAAACCACAGATGATTCTACACCTGATTGGAAAATCTTCTTTAAAGACGCTAACGACAAAGAAATCAATTTTGGCTTTTATTACGTAGATATCAATCGTAACGAGTGGGCTCCGAAGAAATGGAAGACACAAGCTACGCTATTGAAGCATCTAGTAAATGCCATCATTGGAGAGGGAACCAAGTTGCCAAAGTTCGAAACTACTGAAGAAGCTCTAGATAAGATTATGGGCAAACTCTCTAAAGAGTTTAAGCCTAGCGCTACATATAGAATCTTCACGAACTACGGAACCACCAACAAGCCTTCAAAATACATTAGTGTGCGAGGATTCGCACCTATGATCGAATCGATGAGCGTGCCGGCAAGTGAGTCTCGACTTACTAAAGGAGGCGTTGATCGAATGACTAGACTCGAAGCCGATTCAGAGTCTGAAGTTGGAACATCCACAGCAGTTGCAGAAGCACCTGCCACGGATGAGAAAGATTGGTAGAACCATATGGGGGTCATTTATTTGGCCCCCATTTTTTTTTGATAACCTATGGAAGAAATTGACCTTAATAGTCAGACCTATGACTTAAAACCACTTGCCAGTAGAGAACTTATCTTAGAATCGATTGATGATTACCAGATATTCAGACACTATCTCGGCGATTTTCCTCTACGTAAAGCTTTTAACAGCCCGTTACGTAAAGACAGCATCCCTTCATTCAACGTATTCTATGGTTCTAACAACGGAAAGTTGATGTACAAAGACTTCGCTACTGGAGAAAAGGGAGACTGCTTTAATTTAGTGCAACACTTATTCGGATTTATCAAGTATTTTGACGCTATCCGTAAAATTTGTACAGACTTTCAACTTAATCATCTGGAGTACCAACCTATAGGAAACATACCTACGGTTGTTAACATCCCAGAACAGAAAGATTACGACAAAAACACTTCTTTAGTAGAAATCTCCATTAAACGCCGCTCATGGTCGTTAGGAGATAAAGAGTACTGGTCTAGCTACGGAGTCCACAAAAAGACGTTAGAAGCGTTTAATGTGTCTCCTATTAGCTATGTGTTCTTTAACGGAAACATTCAAAAATGCGATTCATTAGCATACGCTTACAAAGAATTCAAAGATGGGCGCGTGAGCTTCAAGATTTATCAGCCAAACCGGCAGAGGAATCAAGGGAAATTCATCAACAACGCGGACTGGAAGGTTCATCAGGGATACAGCATGCTTCCCGATACCGGACAACTCTTAGTTATTACGAAATCCTTAAAAGATGTGATGACGCTCTACGAACTAGGGTATCCATCAATAGCTCCCCAAGCGGAGAGCATCCCCATCAACGATCCCGTAATGCACGAATACAAAGAAAGATTCGAAAAAGTCGTTCTCTTGTACGACGATGACCCTGCTGGACGTGTTAATACGGAAAAACTATCAGAACAATATGACCTTGATTACTTCTTTATAACGGAAGCAAACGAAAATGTGAAGGATGTATCCGACATGCGACGCTATAAAGGTCAAGCTTACACCGAATCTTACCTAAATACTATTCTTATCCCATGAAATTTGCAGAAGATAAAACAAGAAACTTAGTCAAAGGAGAAACATTCGAAAAAGTACAAAGTACAATCGATGCTGCTAACTTGTCTAAAATGTACACGATTCTGAGTAATCTGTACAAAAATCCTATAGGATCTATCGTTCGAGAATATTCTTCAAACGCCTGGGATGCTACTGTGGAAGCCGGTAACGACGGCGAGCCTATCACTGTACGTATCGTAGACTCAGACGAAGGTTATTTCGTAGAGTTTGAAGATTTTGGTGTAGGACTTAGTTCTGAACGTCTTAACAACATCTACTTTAACTACGGTAGTACTACTAAAGACCAGACGAATGCCTTAATAGGAGGGTTCGGACTAGGTGCTAAGTCGTTTCTATCCTACACTGATTCTTTTGAAATCCGCTCCCGCCATGATGGTATAGAGTCTGCTTGGATTATGTCTAAACAAGCTGACGGTATTCCAGCAGGTGAGAAACTCTATGAACAACCTACCGATAAAAGAAACGGTACTAGGATTAGAGGACTGATTAAAGACTCTTACGACAAACGAAAGTTCGAGGAAGAGTGCTTGAAACAATTAGCTTACTTTCCCAACATATACTTCGAAGGTCAAGCTTTGGAGAATGATTTCCAACTGATCGAAGGTAACCACTTTACTTACAGAACAGGGGCCCAACCTTTTGATGAGATGCATATCTGTTTAGGACATGTAGCTTATCCTATTTCGTGGGCAGAATTAAGTATACCGCGGATCAATATTCCGGTAGCTTTAAAGTTTAGTATTGGGGAGCTTATTCCTACACCTTCTCGAGAAGACATCGAATACTCAAGAGGCTCTGTGGAAGTGCTTAATGATAAGATTGAACTAGCTATAAAAGAGTTACAAAGTCGTTACGATAAACAAACAGATTACACGGACGATTTTGTAGAGTATATCGAGTCTAACAACGAGGTTAAGCGTTATTTAAACTTTACTGATGAGGTTAAACTAGACTTAAATGAGGATCACAATAGTATATCTCCTGTTTTAAGTTACCGTGCTACTTCATTTAAACCTTTTAAAGGCACTGAGTTAGAAAAATGGTATCAAGATCATAAATGGTTTTCTAGAAACTTTGTTGATGTTCGTAAAGAATGTAGTCTAAAGACAACGAAAAAGTTAGCTAAAAATTCGTACTTAGGGAAGGCTAATTCTAGTGGCTACCCAAACTGGTTCGGGTACAATTCTGAAATAGATGATAAAAGAACCCCATTATTTCGAATCGCTAATGACAAAGATCACGATAAGTTTAAAACCGCTTTTATTATTGAAGATTGGTTAAAGCCTAGTTTCAATAGAAATAAATTTTACACTTACCAGTACAAGAAATATCCTTTTGAGCACTGGTTGGCTTTGTTAAACATTGTCATTTATCGAGACAATCTTGCAGAGACTAAAGCAGCCTGGGAAGCTCGAATAACTAAGTTAATCCAACAAATGGAAGGCTACGTTAGAGAGTTTTTAAAGGCACACTCTCACTCATACAAAAGTTTTACTGTAACCGATGATTGGATTGACGCTTATAAAGCTAGTTCAAAGCTTCCGGGATACATTAGAACAGAGGATGAAGTACCTGCGGGTGTGTTCACTTTACAAGTTCGAAATGATGGTGGATGCACTACCTATGAAAAACGTACTAATAGCGTTAATCTAAAGCCTGCTCTCATTTCGAAAACTCAAAAGGTAATTTATGGTACTCGTAAAGAGTTAGATCTATTAGCAGGTCTTGCATTTTTTCGATACACGTTTGATATCCCTCAAAATACGTCTGAAATGCATTATAAACGCAATGTAGCCATCTATACAGTTTCTCAAACAAACAAGAAGGTTATGGCACTTATTCCTAACGCTATATCAATTGAAGATTATATGAGCACTGAATACAAACAACTTTCGCGCTTGTACTTTACGGTAAAGCACGGAGACGCGATTGCTGCAGCTAGCAATAAATACCAAGAGATGATGGATCTTTATGGAAACATGGTGCCGGAACATATTACGGAAGCTTTTCAACGTCTAAGGTATTGGGACAAAAAAGTGAAAAGAAGGATGTCAAGTGATTGGGAACCGTTTTTAGAAGAGCTACATCGATTGTACCACAAAGCCGGACACTCGTACGAAGAGGAATTCGAATCATTGGTGGATACTCTCGAAACTTATTATCGAAAAATAGGTTTAGTCGCTTACTTAATGTCCCATACTCCGACTTACTTAAAAGTAGAATATGCAAAAGCAGTTAAGATTAGACTGCATTCCAGATTCTACACTAAGTTTGAACCTGAAACAGAAGAAGTGGCTAAAATGGTTATTGATGATATCGAGCAGCTGCAAAAAGACATCGATAGTGGTCACTTTACCTACCGTAATGGCCTAAGAATTGAGAGAAATTGTAACGAAACTTTGGATGCCCTACATTCAGAGCTTCATAATTTTAACGACCCCGCGCTTAAAAAGCGTGTGCTTATACTAAAAAAATGATTAAATGTAAATTGATAAACTCTATCGCAACTTTTGTGGTAGATGGACAAGTATTGCAAGTTAATAAGATCTCTGAAGAGCAGTTTGATGACTTTGTAACTCTGGCGAATGACGCTATGAACGAAGATCATGAATGCACTTACCAAGATTTCATTAATGCGATTAAGCCTAAGAATCAAAAAGTAGAAGAAGAATTACTGGAGCACTATGCTCCGGTAGTTTGGACTCGAGAAGAACGCGAAGCAAAGTCTATGGATTTGCTGAAAGTTACTACTCGTTTTGTACTTGGTAGAGACGGGCTTCCTTTCTTTGACAATTATCCGGTACCAGTACCAGCGGCTGTATGTGATGCTGTTTTAGACGCACACAACAATTCTGAATCTAAGTACTCTTTAAATGCCATCTTGAATTTCTGGCAATGGTGTATGTTGAATCCTAACGACATATCTAGAGCTGACCTGTTTAAATGGCTGTCTACTGGAGAATTTTCAATTACTGATTCCGGAATGATCATAGCCCAACGCTGTGTTGATATCAAGAATCAAAGTTCTGAAGAAGACCGCACGCTGGAACAATTCATTATGTCGGAATGCGCTCGAGTGCAGAAAGATACACCTCATTCATTATTCGATTACGTAGTGCAAGTGAATAAGCACACTGACGGAAGTGATGAGTATCGATCGTTGTATCAGAAAGGAATCACTGTAGCTGAAGATAAATACTGGCAAACCGTTGCCTCATTAGGACAAATCTATGGCCAATTTACCGGCCCAGATTTAGCTAACCAGAAAAAGAAAGCCACAGTGTACACAGACCACCACACAAGGACTATGAGTATCAGAATCGGACATCCGGTTTATATGCCACGGGAATCTTGTGATGAGGAGTCTAATGCACCGTGTTCAACGGGATTACATGTTATGAGTAAAAAGTACAATCTCCGATATGGAGGAGTAGCTATTTACGTACTTGTGAACCCTATGAACGTAGTAGCCGTACCTGAGTATGATAACACTAAATTTAGATGCTGCGAGTATTTACCTTTTGGACTCGTAGAAACAGATGAAAACGGGGAAATTATTCCTTTTTCACCTGGTTCATATGCTATTGATTATGCTAACTATTCGGCAGATAACTTAAAAAATCTGATCACCGAGTACAAAGAAAAGAGTCAAGGACAACGTATCAAACTTCACAATTATGAGCTTGATGCTCAGCTCGTTAGAGAGATGGGTGAAGTACTTGGTACGATGCGAAGGGCAATTAAAATGAGAACAGTCGTTCTTTAAATTACTGTAGTTTTAAAAGAGGGAGTATCTTTGAGTACTCTCTCTATGAAACAGCAGCAGAAACTTGAGTTCACAATACCAGAATTTATAAGTCACGTCCCTCAGTCTAGGCTTAAAATGTTGAAGATAGGATTTAACGCTATGTACAGCGGTATGCACCGCATAATTCGTAGCAATCTGAAGAACAGCATCAAAGAGTTTGCTAGACCTTATATACCAGGACAAGTATCGATGAGTAAATATCCGGTCAAGATCCATTACACGATAGTCGCTCCCATTAATTGGAAAGCAGTATCGTTTCGTGGCGGAGCTATTAAGTGGACTAAGCCTAAGAAAGGCTATCAACCTACTTGGGATATTGACAATTTAGCAGCTATTTGGGTTAAAATCTTAAACGACTTAATTGTCGAACAAGGTATACTCCCGGATGATAATGTGTCATACGTCCAAGAAGTGGGATACCACTGGGAAGAGTGCAAGGATTTTGAAGATAGAGAAATCCGCTGCTGCATAACACCTTTTTAACATGAGCTATACAAAAACTTACCTCGAGCTGGTCACCGGAGATTACGGTGGTTCAGACGAAGAAGCACGCGAAATAGTTCGCAAAATGAGAGAAGAAGATGAACGAAAATCAAGAGCCAGAATACAGATCGATCGAAGCGAAAAATCAATCGACTTTAAAACTGATATTATCCGACCCGGCCAGATACAAAATAGCCGTGGAAACTCCTTTAAACGAAAGAAAGGATTACTTTGATTTCGGCAGTTTAGTCGATTGCTTTTTAACGGACCCTAGTGCGTTTTCCAAAACCTACTATACCTTCGAAGGAAAGAAACCGACGGAAAATAGCGGAGTACGTCAAGTACTTGATACGCTAGCTTCTCTACCAGAACCGGTTTATGACCTAGACGAATGTCATGACGCTATTGTAGAAATTTCTGCAGCAGTAAGTTATGGCCAGTCTTACAAACCAGAAACACTTTTAAAGAAAGTGAAAGAATACGATGATTATTATCGTAGTCTAATTGACGGTAAAGGTAAGGTAGAAGTTACGGCAGAAATGGTAGCAAATGCTCGCTATTCTGCGGACAACCTGCAGTACGGAGAATACACAAAAACTTTCTTTGAAAATTCAGGTAAATTTCAATACTTTCCTAAAGTTATTCGTACTTTTGAATACAAGAGTATACTCTGTAAGGCAGAAATAGATGGAGTTTCTATCGATCTAGAAAACAAAGTTATACGAATTTTTGATGTTAAAACTACTGCGGACAGTCCGTTACATTTTAGCAAAAACTTTTGGAAATACCGGTATGACTTTCAGGGAAGTTTTTACCTATTAGCTATGGCTGATTGGGTGGAAGCTAAAGCTAAAGAATTAGGCTGGAACGATTATCAAACTGACTTTTATTTTTTAGTAGCATCTTCACAAGAACGAGACCGTCTCCCTATTCCTTACAAACTTTCGAACGAAAGTATAACCATAGGAATGTTCGGCGGAATTCCTGAAAAGAGAAGCTATAATTATGAAGGAATTAAGCAAGCGTTTGAGAGACTTCACTGGCACACTGTAGCTAGTAGCTGGGATTACCCTCTCGAATTTTATGAAAACAACTTCTTACCTATTTAAACCATTACTGAATGTCAAAATTCATTAAGTTACCGAAGGAGATAAATCCTATCACTAAAGCTGCCTACTTTTTAGCGCCGTTAGTCGGCGTTCAAGGGGCCATTATTAGAGATCGATTTGTCAATGCGTATCTTGGAACCGACATGGCTCCGGATATAGAAGGGAATCACATAGTCCTTGTAGTTTACAACCATCAGCAAAAACGCCGAGGTTTAACTTACGAACGCTTTGTGGAGATGGTAACTTCGCTAGATACATTTATAGGAGAATCAGACATCTGTTCAGGCAAACTTGGAATGTATATCTTCCAAGTGCCTGAAGAGTTTGCCTCTGAAGTCGAACTATTTAAGCGAGGCCATTATTCTAAGTACGATGTTAGGGCCAAAAACCTTTGCATTGAAAACGTGCTTTATAATGGTAAGCTCCATCAACGAGACCAATCTGGTGAGAAACTCATTCAGAGAATCTTTAGACAGGATCCCATACTTCGAAAAGCACAGGAAAAACGATTCTCTTCACCTATGAGTCCAGTGGATTTACAAGGTGCAGAGATATGGGAAAAACCCTATAAAAAGAAGGAGTTATTAAACACTGCTCAGGTGATGAAATGGGAAGAACATCTCATAGATTCGTTTGAGAAAATACGAAGTAATCATGAAGAAGCCATGGCAAAAAAAGGAGTTCTGGGAAAAGCGGCTGGGTAAAGACTGGACCGATCTTCTCGCAGACACTCTAAAGTCGAAAGGACTTAGTAATTTGATGGAAATCGTTACTAATGAATACTCGACAGGAATGACTGTTCCTAGCCGTGACCTCGTGTTTAATGCTTTTCAAGCTACACCTTGGAAAGACTTACGCGTAGTCATCCTAGGAAGAGAACCTTTGAGAAATGGCACTGCTAACGGATTAGCTTACGGTATGATCAACGATGACATCAATGATATAAAACCTGTGAGCTACCCACTTCGTAAAATTGAAGAGTGCGTAGACCATATAGAAAAAGATGAATGGAAAAAATCTCCATTGTTTTTTGCTTACTACGACCTAGCCCATTGGGCGGATCAAGGAGTTTTGCTCCTGAATACAGCGTTGACCGCTAGAAGAGAAAACCATAGTGCCCACTTAAAGTTGTGGGCACCGTGGACTAAAAAAGTCCTACAAGCCATTACAGAAAATAGCTCTGGAGTAATTTTCTGTGCTTGGGGGAAACATGCGCAATCCTATATAACGGATCGAATGCGTGAGTTTCACCATGTGCTTGAATTTCATGAGCCTATGCAATCTGCATTTGCTGACGAATTCTGGGACTGTCCACACTTCGAAGAGATTAACGAGATTTTAACACGTAACAATAACCAAGTAATAAAATGGTAGAAAAACTACTCGAATACTTTAATGGCGATGAGCTAGCAGCTTCTGCGTGGCTTAGTAAATACGCAGCTCCTGGAGAAGAGACTCCGGAAGATATGCATCGCCGACTTGCCCACAAATTCTGGGAAATCGAACGTCAACGTACGTTTATAGAAGGTATGGAAACAGACGATCGCATGCTTAATGCGTTAAGTACCTACGGCCAAAACAGAGAAGACTTATCTTACGATCGAATTTTCGAATACTTCGATAAGTTTAAGCAGATTATTCCTCAAGGTTCCGTTATGGCTATGCTAGGACGTGAAGATAAAGTAGGCTCTTTGTCTAATTGCTTTGTCATCGGCCAACCAAAGGACAGCTACGGCGGAATTATGCAGAAGGATGAAGAACTTGTCCAGCTGATGAAACGTCGTGGAGGTGTAGGAATTGACCTCTCTACGCTTAGACCTTCAGGAACTAACGTCAGCAACGCTGCAAAGACTTCTACAGGAGCTGCCAGTTTCATGCATCGATACTCTAACTCCACTCGAGAAGTGGCCCAAGGAGGTCGACGAGGTGCACTTATGATTACAATGGATGTTCGTCATCCAGACATTCTGGACTTCGTAAACATGAAGCAAGATAAATCTGCGGTTACCGGGGCTAACGTCTCTGTAATGCTAACCGATGACTTCATGGAAGCGGTTAAAAAAGATGAGGATTACGTTCTTAGATTCCCTTGTGACGTCAAATTGCCAGCTAATTTTTTTGAAGTGCACAAACTTCGGGAACAGTTAGCTCCACTTTCTGACGGCCAGGGAAACCAAATAGGTTTTTACAAAGTAGTCAAAGCGAAAGAAATTTATGACGCTATCGTGTTTAACGCTTGGGACAATGCTGAACCAGGACAAATGTTTGTCGATCGGCATCATGACTACTCTCCAGAAAGTGTGTATCCCCAGTTTAAGGGCGTAACTACAAACCCATGTGGGGAAATTTTTATGCAACCCTATGACGCGTGTCGTTTAATGGCTTTAAATTTATTAGCCGCTGTTAAAGATCCGTTTACGGATAATGCAGAATTAGACTTAGACAAGCTGTACGAGTTAGCGTACGAAATGCAACGACTTGCAGATGATTTAGTCGATTTAGAAATCGAAGCTATTTTGAACATTATTGAAAAGATTGGTAGAGATGACTTACCTGAAGAGACTAAACGCGTAGAACTAGATCTTTGGAATAAGATTCTAGAAACAGCACAGTCTAGTCGACGTACAGGTTCTGGAATCACTGCTTTAGGCGATATGCTAGCCGCTATAGGACTTTCTTACGACTCTGAATTAGGTATGGACGCTATTAACATCGTGTTCAAGACTATCTTTAAAGCTCAGTTAGACTGTTCTATTGATTTAGCAATTCTTCATGGGTCTTTTGAAGGTTACGATTTTGAGAAAGAATATGAATCAGAGCGTACTTACCAACGATACTACTATTATCCGGAAAATTCGTTTTACAAGATGCTACAATCAGAGTTCAAAGAACAGTTTTGGAGGATGAAAGAATACGGCCGACGAAATGTATCGTGGTCTACTGTAGCCCCGACAGGAACTGTTTCCTTGATGGCCCAGACTACTTCAGGACTCGAGCCTCTCTTTGCACCTTACTACATAAGGAAGAAGAAAGGTAATCCGGGGGATGAAGGTTTCCGTGAAGACTCGAAAGACCAAAACGGAGATTCATGGATGCATTATCCAGTTGTGCACCCAAAACTGAATGACTGGATACAAGCTTCAGGTATACGAGTAGAGATTCACAAAGATAGTTCAGGTAATCCTGAAATTGTTGATGTGGATATTACAAACGAGCAACATGTTAAATTAACATTTGCTAACTCACCGTGGATGGGCTCATGTGCTCCAGACATTGACTGGATTAAGCGTGTTGAGATCCAAGGAATCATTCAAAAGTACACTACACATAGTATTTCCTCCACTATCAATTTGCCTAATGATGCTACGCAAGAAGACATTGCAGCCATTTATGAAGCATCTTGGGAGCAAGGACTTAAAGGTGTAACAGTTTACCGCGATGGATGCCGTACGGGCGTACTAGTAACGTCAGACGATAGTAGTGATGAGTTTGCTCAGCACGATGCTATAAAGCGTGGGAAGTCGCTAGATTGTGACATCTATCATGTAACTGGTAAAGGAGAACGGTTCACCGTTATTGTGGGCCTCAAAGAGGGTAAACCTTATGAAGTATTTGCAGTGCACGGAGAATATGCTAAGCATCTTGCTAAAGGTAAAATAGTGCGCAAAGCTCGTCATACCTATTACCTAGTCTTCGAAGATGAGGAGATACCGATTACTGAATTTACAACTAATGGTGAAGCTTTGGCTACACGTTTAGCTTCAACTTGTTTACGGCACGGGACACCTGTCCAGTACGTAGCAGAGCAGTTAGACAAGTCTGAAGATTCGATCGTTGGATTTGGTAAAGCTTTAGCGCGTACGTTAAAGAAGTACATCTCTGATGATGATCTACTTGATCGTGCTAAATGTGAAGACTGTGGTTCTACTAACTTGCGCCTTGAAGAAGGGTGCCTTAAATGCTTGGATTGTGGAAGCTCCAAGTGCGGTTAATACATACATGGGGAGGGAGTGCTGGTTGTACTCCCTCTTTTTAAAAGAGAAGTATGAAGACAAGAATTCATGTAAACAAACAAAAAATAGCGTCAAACAGGATTCACGGGACAAACGAGCCTGTAATAACCTGTAAAACTTATAAGTCTAATGACTATGGGAACGAGGCTATTATCTACGGACAAGATGGGAAAGAGGCTGCAAGAGTCATCTATAGCCCGGATAAACCACTTAGTTGTGGTGCTAGACTGTGGATAGAAACTGATAATAAAATTCAAATATTAAATGATGCCCAAAACACTATTAGAGGAGATGGACGAAATGAACAGCGACCAGCTAAACCTTGACAAACTGGCAGAAGAAGCCACAGAACTAAGTCTTGCAATTCAGCAAGCACGTAATCATCCTAACAAGGAGTTAATCACCATCGAGATGATTGAAGAAGCTGCTGACCTAGAAATTAGGCTAGAGTGGTTCAAGCATCGTTTGGAGGACGATGACCTTATGGGAAAGTACTTACAGAGCATGAACCAAAAAATGGAAAGAATCCATGCTCGATACCTAAAAAAGAAAAATGAAAACACCTAATTTTATCAACGAGTCTGAATTAGACTTTAAAGACATTTCTACAGAGAAATGGCGTGAGTATACCCTAGCTAATGGGAAAAAATTACTTATCGACGCTCCTTTATACTTACATGTAAGTGATACTGGAGGACATAGAATTTTTGATGCGTACCAAACTAGTCATTATATACCTACAGGCTGGTTAGCATTACGTTGGAAAACTAAAAAAGGAGAAGCAAATTTTGTATTATGAAAGTAAACATTAAAAAATTGCACCCAGATGCAGTTGTCCCGAAATATGCCAAAGATGGAGACGCTGGGTTAGACCTAGTAGCTACAGACATTACAGTAATAGACAAAGAAATGTTAGTCTATTCGACAGGATTAGCTGTAGAAATACCAAAAGGATTTGTGGGGCTTCTATTCCCACGCTCGTCTATACGTAAGTATGACTACAGTGTGGCTAACTGTGTGGGAGTTATTGATTCAGGATACAGGGGAGAAATCTCTGTTACTATGCGTCCTCATAGACGTTGGACTAGTGCTGCACAACTTGAGAGATTCGAACCCCTTATATTACAACCCTACAAAGTAGGTGATAGAGTAGCCCAGCTTATCATTATGCCTTACCCACAGATTGAACTTATTGAGGTATCTGAATTATCAGAATCTCAAAGAGGCGAAGGTGGCTACGGCTCAACGGGAAAATAATGACAGCTTTCGAAGATTTATGTCCAAAACGTATTTCCAATTACCCTAAATTTCCTACAGAATTAGTTGCCAAAGTACCGATGACTAATCGAGTAATAGATTCAGAAGGATCTTTTTGGGAATATTACCACAAATCACACAGAGAGGGTTCACCTTATGTTTATTGGGTGTTCCTTGGAAATTTACTAATGACAGGATCAAAACTTATAGAACGAAAATGAAAAATACACTGACCTTTGAAGAAGAGATTGTAGACCGCTGGGACTGTAGGTTCATGAACCGAGCTATAGATTTAATTGCTTGGAGTAAAGACCATAACACTGGTGTAGGTGCTGTTATTGTAAATGGAAGATACATTGTATCCGAAGGCTATAACGGTTTTCCTGTGGGCGTAGATGATGGAGTAAAAGAAAGGTTTGAAAGACCTATGAAGTACTTATACACTACGCACGCAGAGATTAACGCAATCATTACAGCTGGTAGACATGGTAAAAATGTTGAAAACTGTACGTTATATTGTACAAAGTTTCCATGTGCTACTTGTGCTGGAGCTATTATTCAAGCAGGCATTACTAGAATTGTAACCGTGCCGCTTGAAGAAGGCCGCTGGAACAATAGCCATGAAGCCGCTTTAACCATGTTTAAAGAAGTGAATGTGAGAATAAAGTATTGGGACATGCCTATCGATGAAGATAGCGCTTACAAAAAGCGATTAACTAGTCGTTAAAACAATTCAGAATACCGTAAGCAGAAGCTGGTAAACTATTGTCGGGAATATAATACTCTCGAATATTCTTCCACTCTCCTGATATGGATCTACGCATAAGCATGTACCTATCTGTTTCTATTTTTTCAAGGACTACTCCAGGTCTTGAACTGCAGGACCATAAAGTTCTGTCTCCAGAGTTCTCTATAGAGGGGCTTGGGGTTGTTATATAACCTTCTGGAAAGCAGGCTGTTAGAAACAATAGAAGAAAAATCAATTTTTGCATGTACTAAGGTACAAGTTTTTTATAATCCTTTAAACCTAAATTTAATGACACAACTATTTAAGAAAGACTCTAAAGGAAAAATTAGAGTCTGGAAGATCTCCACTACAGGAGACGAAATTATCGAACAGTATGGCCTCATCGATGGAAAACATGCTGAAAGTCGTAAAACCGCAACGCCTAAAAACGTTGGTCGAGCGAACGAGACTACTGGTACGGAGCAAGCTGTTCTACAAATGAACTCTAAAATAACCGAGAAGCTGAAGGAAGATTACTTTCGAACGCAAGAAGAAGCTGAGAATACCACAGTAATTCTTCCGATGTTAGCTAAGTCTTTCGATAAGGAAGTTAAAAAAGTAGAGTACCCATGTTTCGTACAGCCTAAATTAGATGGTATGCGTGCATTGTACAGCAAACGTTCTTTGACATCTCGCACTGGCGGAAAAATTGAAACCATGGACCACATCGTTAATGACATCATGGATTCTACGCATCAGATTCTAGATGGGGAGCTTTACGCTCATGGAATTTCATTCCAAGAGAATATGAAGCTCATCAAAAAGTATCGTGGTGAAGAGTCTGAAAGCGTGAAGTTTCATGTATACGACTTGGTCTCTGATGAGCCTTTCTTTACTCGGTATAAACGACTGGCAGAAATTGTAGAAGATTACGACACGGTTGAAATAGTTCCTACGTACCTAATTAATAGTAAAGAAGAGCTTGATCACTATCATGCAAAATTCTTAAACGATGGTTATGAAGGTAGTATCGTTCGATGGGGAACTGCAGGATATAAACTTAACGGCCGTTCTTCGAATTTGCTAAAGTATAAGGACTTCAAAGATCTCGCATGTAAGATTGTAGGACTAGTTCCTATGGAGGCGAGACCTGACCAAGCTGTCGTAGTATGTGAACACAACGGTAAATCTTTCAAGGCTACGCCGAAAATGTCTCATACTGCACGAAGAGAATTACTTCTCGATCATAGCATCATAGGCCAGACTGCAGAGATTCGATACTTTGAAGAGACTGATGATGGGTTACCTAGGTTCCCCGTATTCATCGGAGTAAGACTAGACAAATGAAACACTTAAAAGTGATCATCGCAGGGGGCAGAGATTTTGAAGACTACTCCCTGCTTAAACAAGTTTGTGACAAAGCTTTACGTAAGTTCAAGAAAACTCACACTATTGAGATTGTTAGTGGTACCGCACGCGGAGCTGACAAACTTGGAGAGCAGTACGCAAAGGAGAAAGATTACAAACTGACACAATTTCCCGCTGATTGGAATACGTTTCCAAAAGCAGGAGGTATAATACGGAATGGTGAAATGGCTCGCTATGCCCAAAGAGCTATCATATTTTGGAACGGCCGAAGTAAAGGCACAGAAAGTATGATTAAACTTGCACGGCATTACAAGCTTAAGCGGATCATCACTCCTTATTAAAAGCACATGGAGTCTATAGTGTAATTGGTCTAACACGCCTGCTTGTAGTGCAGGTAACTTGGATTCGAATCCCAATAGACTCCCTAATTAGTCCCATAGTTTAACGGACAAAACACCTGGCTACGGACCAGGAAATGAGGGTTCAAATCCTTCTAAGACTGCTAATTTTCTAATTTTAAATTACTTATATGAGTACCAAATCGAAAGAAGACAAAATTAAAAGTTTTGTCAAGATTCCTTTAGAGGAGTATAATACTCTTCTGGATTTTAAGCGAGTAGTAGTACAAGCAGACAATCGTGCTAAATTACCTGACGTAGATCCTGATAAACTAGACAGCCTTAAAATCGTTGTAAAACAAGAACCCGTACAAACGTATCAGAGATTTTATGGTTATCCTACTCGAGATACAATAGTCGATAAAAAGTATGTCGTAATTCAAGACAAAAAATTAACTGCTCTGTATCGAAAAAAGTTTGAAGAATTTAAGTCCCAAGTTAAAGAAGCTCGAGACAAATTACACAAAGCTGAAATTGCGTTTAGCGCCGCTTTAGAAAACAACACCACTAAAGCTATAGCTTACAAAAAAGTCAAAGAACTTAGGATCAAAAACAGGGAGCTTACAGCAGATAACGCAATGCTTAAAGCAGCGTTGAATGAACCTTGTGTAGACAAAGCGTTGGAGAAAAAGTACTACGGATTACGTGCAGACTTGGGCGCATTGATGGCGGATTCTATGTTCGGAGTTAAACAATCTAAGATTCAAAAACTACTCGATGAGTTCTAAGGAAGCCTTAAGATACAATACTGGTAAAACCCAGTACAGCTATATCGATATGGAAAGTCTAAAGCCTGTGGCGGATGTGCTAGCTTATGGAGCGCACAAATACTCAGTCTTCGAAGATAAGGAAGGAAAAGAAGTACAAGGTGTCGACATTACACCGAATGAGGCTAAAAACCTGAAAGTGATCCGTAGTGGTCGAGACCAGTGGAAAGATGGCTTCCCGTTTAACCAATTGCTAGATAGTCTCCTGAGGCATATTGTAGCATTGCAAAACGGTGAATACTTGGATCCTGAAAGTAGTCTTCCTCATATCGGACACATCGGATGTAACATGATGTTTATCTCACACGGCATGGAAAATCACCCAGAACATTTGCCTGATAACCTTAAAAAAGCGCTTATGGCTACTAAGGGTCAATGTGAAACGGCATTAAAATTACACCCAAGGGTGGCTTTAGGTATTATAGTTTAAATAGTTTTTACTATTTTTGCCCTCATGAGAAATTCTACGCTCTATAGTTCGTTACTGACCAGCAATGGTAACAGGGGAGCTATGGTGTAGAACAAAACATTGTTTTTGATCAAACACAAAACCTCTCCTGGAAACAGCGAGAGGTTTTTTTATGCCCGTATGGCGAAATAGGCGTGTGGCGAAATTGGTTCACGCACATGATTTAGGCTCATGCTCTTTTAGGTTGTGAGTTCGACTCCCACCTAGAGTTCAAAAACGGTAGGATAATACCGATTTGCGCCCATTTTTCCTGTGATGCGCCTAAAAATAACCGAAAAGGGTAGAATACTACCGTTTTTCATACGGGATATAAAAAGATACTGGTCGAGATTGTAACCCTTTAACCTTGCGGAGTTTAAGTCTCTGCTATCTCACAAAATAGAAAGTAAACCTACCTGGAGTATAGGCACTGCCTGCTAAGCAGCTGGTCCGAGTAATCCTTGGATGTGGGTCGGAGCCACTTTTCTCTGCAGATTAGTAATAAAAAGTTTGGTACTGTGGATTATTTTACACTAACTTTGTCCACTTATTGCGGGGTGCGAGAAGTTGGTATCTCAGTGGGCTCATAACCCACCGCCTTTGGCCTCGAGGGTTCAAGTCCCTCTCCCGCAACTAATAGTACGATTATGAAATGTACAGCGATTAATAAGTGGTTTAGAATAGCCGTCTCTACAGAGGGCCCTGACCGTCATTGTCGCTAACGAAGCAATTTAGGTAAGCACATAGGACAGAAAGGGCTCTCAGAAATGAGGGCCTTTTTTGTTTTAAACAAGTCAGTGTGGCCGAGGGGATGTAGGCAGTGGTCTGCAAAACCGAAGGTTGTAAGTTTGAGTCTTACCTCTCGTGCTAAATAGAGTGCAAGCATTAATGAGTGAGGTTCGTAAACACAGCCAGGCTAAAGTACTGCCACTCGTTTCTTATTGGTTAACCATCATCCGACGTTGGTACTCCAGAGACTTCTGAACGTTTCGTTCTAATTGAGATGCGATCGGTAAAGCTTGTTTAGTACGTCTCCACAATTTTAATTCCCCCTTGTGCGGTTTCTGCACGTATCGAGTAGCTTCGCCTCCTGTAGCTACCATTCCTATATCATAAATAGCTTGCACAGCAAGCACTGATAATCTCTCGAGCATAGATACAGTCGCTGCAGGCGAATGTAAAATCTTGAAAGCCTCTGGCGGCCATACATAGAAGCTAAGTTCTCCAAATAATCTTCTCATGAAGAATGCTGGGACATATGCCCATTCGTCGTCATCCTCTGCTAACGATAAGAAAGCAAGAAAAGCTAAATAGGTAGCGCCCATCATACCAGCTTCAAATACAGTTTGGCGAATATTACCTCGCTCCACGTCTGTAAGCTCGTCCCAGGCAGCTCCTGCTACTTTAAACTTAAGTCCCAATAATTCTTTGTGGTACTGGCGTAAGAATCTTAAAGTAGTCGTGTAAATACCTTCTTGAAATTGCCCAGAAGATTCGTTATAACTTAACTCGTAGGCGTCCATGTCTTCGAAGTCCTTACTGAAGGAACGTAGATTGAGAAAGCGATGTTGTACTCCTGGTACTAACCACTTACGTAGCATACTAGTTTGTTGCCCAGCAATAACTCGCTGCATTTTTGCTTTGTTAGCTGGATCATAATTACCATGCTTTTGCTTCGTAACTTCTTTAATCTTACGGAAAGCCTCTAGCAGTAAGCTTTTCATTTCCTTATCTGACAGCGAGATTTCAGGATTAAAGCTAATAGTACCATTAGAGGCTACTACCAAAGCTTCGTGTAAAGGCATAGTTTCTCCGGACTTAGTAGCTACTTCATAACTATCAAGCAATGCGTACATTAAAGTACCTTGCACTTGATGCTCCTGCCAGTTGGTAAAGTTTAATGCATGTAGACCAGCACCGGCTGTTTGTCGAATAATATTGTTTTGAGAGAAACGCCTTTCTAATCCTTGATAAGCACCAGACGGATTGAAGTACTCGAGTAAAGCGTTAGTCTTAGCTCTATGTACAACACGCCCAGCATCTGCAAGGACATTCCCAAAATCAGCAGCATACAAAGCGTACGCTGCTTTAATATTCTTCGCGTTGATATTAACGCCTCCAAAAGCTTCCGACATGTTCAGGATATTACCCTGTAGTCCAGAAGCTCCTGCAGACAGCCAGTTGAAGGTCAGCATGACGGAACCAGTGAATCCGGCAATAGTGTCGGATAGTTTATTTAATGAAATCTTTTTTCCAAATATTTTGACGGACCCAGCATCTTGTACACCGATGTTGTATAATCGATTCTCTACTGTAGAAGCTAAGGCTTGATAAACATTAGAGTGCACTCCCTCAATATTTACCGGTTTAAAGTTTTCGCCCTTCATCCAAGGTAGGATAGAGTTCACCATATACTTAAATCCTTTCTGCTGCGCTACTTTTCGATTAGCCATAGCATCTTGAATGATCATGATGTCTGCTTCGGATTTGCTTTTACGGCTGTAGTTTAAAGCCGCATACAAGTCCATCATTTCTAGTGAAAGTAAGTCATAAGATTGGTCAGCTTTATTAGCTAGACTGTTTCGGAAGTAGATAGGAATGAATCGCTTTACTTTGTGATTCTCATCAACAACTACTTTAACGAACTTTTCCCACTCGGGGTTATCCATAGTTTCCATCTCTAGATCTGTGTCTGTAGATCTTTTTTGCAGTTTGTCTTTTAACCCTTCCCAAAATACCGCACGCACGCCTGACTCAGCTATCCTTTCGATAGTCTGTTTTTCCGCTTTCGGAATCCCTATCAGGTCGTCCATAGCATCGTTTGTAAGATACTTACGACGATGACTTTTCCCCGCGTATTCCTTATCCACACGATTAGCATTCTCTTTTAAGAACTTCAACATTTGTCCCGCAGAACTGTTTTCGTTCTCCATCATTTGTTTCATGTTCCCCCAAGCTGGGTTTAACCATTGCGACTTCGGAGTCGTATAATGTTCCCGATAATTCGGATTATTGTTAGCATCACTTTTTGGCACTAGTTTAGTCCAGGCGGGCTTAGCCTTACCTTTATCATGATTAGCCACATACCATTCGTTGTATGCCTCAGTACCTTCTAAAAGTTTTTCGTCCTTTACTTTTTCGTAACGAGCAGTTTCTACAAACTTCCACAGCTTGAAAAATTCCTCTTGTACTGTTTTATTCTCCGCTTTAGTAACTTCCCGCTCTACTTTAAGTGCAGCTTCATTAGCGTTCCAAGCTTCTTTGTCTACGGGAGTGAGTCTATCATAAGCGAAACTTCCATTAATTATGTAGCGCTTTCTGATTTTAGCCTGTTCTTTACTCAGCCTTACATACTCCTCTGTACGAACAAATTGTTCACGATTCTCAGTTACCCTTTTTAAGAACTCAGCTGTATAAGGTTGTTCTTCGTTCTCAAGCTTCCACTCTTCGAATGCAGCTTTTGCTTCTAATTCTTTAGGACCGTTTGGATCTACTTCTTTAGCTTCCGCATAAGCATTCCACAATACGTTTTTATTAGTCAAGAAGGAGCTTAGGAACTTACCGTTGTAAAATCCGGTTTTTTCTCCGTCGATTTCTTCGTACAATCCTTTGTACAACTCCTCCTGATTTAAAGGATTACCTCGTTCTGCTGTAAATTTTTGAAAAGCTTCCACAGGTTCTCTAAGTGCTTGTTGAAACTCGAAGCGCACTTCCTCATCGATTCTATCCATGATTTTTATGGCTATCTGCATAACCGAATCAGTAATGGATTTTGGATCCGAGGCCCATTCTGTAAGTGAAGATATGTCACTAACGTATCCAATATGTCTATCTAGCATATTACGTAAATACTGTTGAGACTCGGCATCAATAGTCGCCTGGTTCTCTCCCAGCTTTTCCTTAATGAATGCTAGTTTACGTCGATCGTACTCCTCTTTACCTAGACGTTTACGATCAGCGCTACGGTAGAGCTTGTGGTATTCTTTTTCGAATTTTCGTCCCCAGTTTTTTTCCACAATGTCAATATCCTTATAGTGGCGCTGGACCGTGTACTCTTGAATTATACGTTGGTACATCCTGTCTAGCTTTTTGAGACGGGCATCTACTGCTCCTAAAGTCTTTACCGGGGCTTTAAAGTCGAGCTCTACTAAGTCTTTCTTACCGAATTCTATTTCACCTGCTTCTAACAATTCTTGAATTTCCGGAATCAAGTTAAAAGCTCCAGCAAACTGTTGCATGTTTTTGAGGTGGTGGCTAAGTTTTTCAAACTCTGCGTCCGTAATGTATCCCCCAGCTTTGAGTTTAGCTTCTATTTCTTCAAAGTCTTTTTCGATCCTAAGCGTAGTTCGCTCTGCATTCTGGGTGTACACGATAGCCGATCGAATGTCATTAAAGTTTACCATGTCTTCAATCATCTGACCCATACGTTCAATAGCGTCTGTGTTTTTAAAACGCTGCCAGTGGGCATACAAACTCTGCACTCGTTCCATTAAATTCTCTAGGACCCCCTCAACAGTTTGACGTTGCTCGAATGGCGTACCTAAAACCTTATCATCCGCTTGGAAGTCGGTCTCAGTGTAGGCTAATTCGTCTAAAAGAAGTTTGCGACTTAGTTCCATGACTGCGTCATGATTAAGTCCTAGTGTAGCTTTCAATCGATTTAAGTAAACTTTAAGCCAAGCTTTCCATTTACGCTGCTTCATTAAGTCATCAAAAAGCTCCGCGGCCTTCATACCTACCGCTTGTGCTATAATTTCTTTGTCCAGAGATTCCTGATCTAGGCTACGATACATTTTGGTAACCTCTTCTTCAAGCTTGGTACCTGCAAGTTGACGCCTAGCGAATGCTATGTGGTCATCTTTCATACCACCTAAAGCTTCGATTAAAATGTGGCCATGCTCGTGAAGTAAACTGTCTTTCCCTGCTAATATGTTAGGATAAGGCATGTTAAGTTGAATCCGGCCGTTAATGGCCACGATCGATGGATTCACTCCTTCGAATTGTAAGTCTATGTCAAATGCTGCGAAGTTTTTTTGCATCATATCAAGCTTCGTGTTGAAGTCTTCTTCGTTCTCTGGAGCTTTATACGCATCCATAGAAGCAGCATCATTGAAGTTTAAACTAGTAGTAGTTCTTGGGGCCTTAATACGGTAGTAAAACGGAACTCCTTCGACATCCTGTACTAAGTACAAAGAGCCATTACTTTTAACTTCGAGCTTAGGCTCAGCACCCTTACGCCACTCATTACTTTGTAGGTAAGCGATATCGTAAGCACTCGCTTTAAGCTTTGACGCAGCGAAAGCATTACCGTTAGTATAGTCCAGCATTTGGTCGTACAATGGCGATAATTCTCCTTGCGGAGTCATAGACATTGGGTTACCGTTATTGGCGTCCCATAAATAATAAGCGAGATCTTCGCCTACCGCAGTTACAAGGTGCTGCCATTCCTGGCTGTTTACATTAGGACATATCATGATGTGCTACAGAATTTACTGATTTTTTGATTCTCTTCGTTTTCCGGGGACAGTGCTCTACGTTCTGCTGAGAAAGTCATATCTTCTTGGACTCTACTAGCTATTTCAGCACTCTCCTTAAGGAACTGCCCTATAAGTCCTCTTTGCTCCTTAGACAAAAGTACATTATTCTTAGAGAACTTCGAAGTCTTACCGGACTCGAAGAAGCTGTACTCTGTTACTCGCTTCCCTTCCGAGAAGTACCCTAGAGTATTTGTGCGAACATAAATTGCTTTTTGTCGGCCTTTACTGTTGGTTACACCGACGAACATCATGGTAGCATCTATTTGACGTCGATTCCCTTGCTCTTCACTACCTGTTTTTAGTTTGGTGGAGATAAAGGGCTTCATGTTAGGCAGTAAATCTTTCCCATCGCTTTTAATAACCAGTTTTGGGTTATTCTCGACATCGACTAATGCTACGCGACTTTTGTGAAAATAGTCTTTATACTCGTTAGCTACTGGAACTGTCTGCATATCTTTAAACGGAACAAAAGGAACCAAAGATGAGTTGTCTGACAAGTGCTTATAGACTTGGTTAATCATAGGCAATAAGTAATTACTTTCCTGTAACTTCCCAGATATAGCCTCCTCTACATACTTTGTATACCCTAAGTCTTGAAGGATAGGATCCGGCAGTAACTTCAACATACTTCTTGTAGAATACCTGAAATTACTTGTGTGGTAAGCCGCTTTAGCTAAGTCAGAAGCATAAGCGCGAATAGCTGGATCTTCGTGGCGATAAAGCTGTACCCACTGGTTTCTTAAATTGTTGATAACGTCATTTGAAATTTGATTGTTGTTATCAATTGTGACTATCGATGGGTGATCTCCGGTTTTAATACTCGGATTCAGATACTGAATAAATACGTTTCCGTATAGCGGACTGCCTGGTTGTTGATACTCCACAGTTTTATGGGCCACTGATTGGCTGCCTATAAAAATTCGTTGAAACTCCGCGTCGGTTAAGCTTAATGAAGAACCTGAAGCGAACGCTCCATACAGCTCTTCCATGAACTGCTCTACCGCATCTACTGAAACATCTTGTCCAGACATATGCATGAACTCTTTCATAGCTGTTTGGAATGCTGGGGTACCTTCAATAGCTATGTCCTGTAAGCCGTTAATGAGGGTAGTTACAGAGTTTTTCCACATAGTACCTAAGAAAGTTTGGTCAAAAGTTTGATCCCAGTTACCTATAGTATCATGCTGCTGTATCTTTTCTCGTACGTCCGCTTTAACATATGCGTCAACAAGGTGTTTAGGCGGCGAGCTGTCGACCTTCGAATTTTGGATACCTCGAGTAAGTTCTTTAGCGTTGTCTTCATACAATTTGTATAAACCTAAGATACCTAACTGTTCATTACCTGTTGACTGTAACTGGCTCGTTAAAACTTTGTTAGTCAACATACTAGGAGCAGTTACTGGTAAATCTTTTTCGTTAATATTCTGACCTTCATTAAATTTCAAAGCAGCTACTTCAAAAGCACTTAGTTTCTTACCGTTACTGTTTTTGATAGGTGTAGTAGACTTTGCACGTAAGCGTCGTTTATTTTTAGTGTACTCTCGTATAATAGGTTGATTTAAAATCCGATCGACTTTTGAATAAGGTAACCCAGCAGCCAGCATAAGCAATCCTACTTTAGTAGTATCTTGAGACCAGTTTGCACGGATAATGATAGGATCTGTCGCAATATCTACGTGAAGCGAGGCGTACGCAGAAAAGATCTGCATCAACGGCACTCCGTTTTCATCATAGCGCCCATCTAAACGAGTTTCTACAGCTTTAAGGTCTATGAGTCCGGCTTTGATAAAACGGCCTACCTCACGGCGCACACTGTGGTCCTGAAGGAAATTCATCACCTCACCAAGCTGTGCTTTACCTCCAGCAAACGCATACTTGGAATCAATCTGTCCTGATAAACCATAAGCATCAATATCTCGAGTACTATTGGATTCCTCTAGCACTTGATTAAGGTCTTTCTTAATAGCCGCGGTACGGTACTCCAATGGAGTCATCATGTTTATGTACCCAGAAGGTTCCGAAAGAACTTCTGTCATGATATCCATAAACCTGTTTTGAAGAGCTTCAGTAGTAATCTGTTCAGTAACCGGAAGCTTAGCGAACTCTTCAAACGATAAGATATCTACGTTATTCGAAGACTTGATGGAGTCTAGGATACTGGAGTTTTCGTACTCCGTACTATCAATCATAGCTATAAAGGCTAACGCATTGTCATTCTTAGCAAACTTGGCGTTCAGGATTTCTTTAACCGCGTCTAGCACTAAGTTTGAACGGTGATTCCAAAAATCTACTTTGTCAAGTTCTGCGTAGAGGGCATGCTTAGTTGCCAATGTTTTTGAATAGATCTCGTAACGTGCTTTAACATCATCTTTAGATGTTCCTTCATTGTAAGGAGTCTTGATTAAGCCTTCTTCAGTCATCGTGAAATTAGGGGCCATGATGTACATTTTATCAATATCGAAGTCACTACCAGTTTTTTCGGTAATCTCTGCATAAGCAATTACTGTATCACCATACTCTTCTGGAAGGAATCCTACTACTTCAAGTAAATCAGTAGAGGCGTCTCCTTGGTTAGGAATACGGTAACCGATCATGTTAAGAAGCTTTTTATCAATCTTCGAAACATCCCCGCCTACTAGGTTAAGGAACTTGTATGGAAGAAGAATCTGTCCCGGGATAAGTTTTCCGTCTTTAATCATCGGCGGATCTAAGTCCTTACGGTCTTTCAACCAAATAATGTTACGACGCATTTCCTTAAGCTTCTTTAAATCCTTCAAGTACGAAAGATCCACAACACCTGCTTCAGTAGTATCTGAAATACCAGCTATGGACATTTGGATAAACCCTCCACCAAGTTGCTTAAGCTTAACTGTGTTTTTTACTACTCCTGCAGCAATTCGATACCAAAGTGTTTTTCGATCCTGAGGAAGTGCGTTTAAGTTAGTAGTACCATCAAGTGAATCAATAAGGTCTTGAGGAGCGTTGTTCGCTACCATCTCATCGCGCATCACTTTACGAATAGCTGGTTCACTAAACCGGCCATCAGGGTCTGTACCATATAAAGCAGAAACTTCTGCTAAACCTCTATTACTTAGTTCAGAAATTACCGCATTTTTTTCCGCTAAGATTTCTCCGCCTTTACGGCCAGATTCATATACGTACTCCCGATCGACATTAGCGAATACGTTTTTACGTACCTGAGTATTAACTAAGGTGTTATCGTTAAGTGCTTTAGGACTCATTTCTACCTGACGTCCCCAATGCTTATTTTCCCGGTCAGTAGTGAATAGTTCTTTTTCGATCGTTGCTTGGTCTAACATGTTACCGTCGCTATCGAATATAGTAGCTACTTTTTGTACTGCTCCTTTAGAACCAGAACGAGTGATGACCTCATCGACTGCGTTTTGGCCGTCTACTTTTCTTTCCATGGCTAAACGCAAACCGTCTAGTCCAGTGCCTTTAGTCAATCCCGGATACAAAATAGCTTGAGAATACTTGTCCATGACTGACACACGTTGGTTGTTAATAACCATCGGCGCAAAGTAAGCTCCCTTTTGAGGCGCTAAATTAACAGCTTTGCTAAAAAGCTTTACATCACTTTGCTTTAGCTTTCCTGCTTTAAGTGACTCGTAAGCGTCCTCCATCTGGTCGTCCCAGAGACCTTCCCCTTCAAAAATTTCTTTTGCCCTATCTAGGGTAATCCACGCTTGCGCATCTGCAGCGTTGTTGTTGTCGTACCCGGAACCAGTTTGTTCGTTTTTAGTTTTTCCCTGATCCGAGAAAATTCTTTTGATAGCGCTGAAGCTTTCTCCAGTAGCTTTGGCCACTTCTCTCAAGTGTTCTTCAGAGAGTAGTTTATCCGAGAAAGTTATCATGTCAGCAATGACAGCAGCCTTATACGTTTTACGTACTCGCTTACCATCGATTCTAAGGCGCCCTTTAACAGCAGTAGCTCCAGTAACCCTTTTTGAAAGGCTAGATGAGAATACTCCCTGCATGTAAGCTCCGTCTGAATCTTTCTTCATTTTAGAGAAGACTCGTCGGTCCCCGTAAAACAATGATGTGATTTCTGCATTAGCGTAAATAGATCTTGCAGCCACTGTCATGAACAGATTCTCTAAAGTACCAGACTCTGTTATAAGCTCTTCCGGGATAATAAGATTGTCATAACCACTATCCGTTTTTTCGATAAGGCCATCGTCTTCGGCTATTTGTAGCAGTCGGTTTTTCTCACGAAGGATCTTAGCTAGAACTAAAGGTTCGAAAGCTTTTTGGAAAGACGGGATTAATTTACTACCACCACCTGTAGTACCTGCGTAGTACTCTTCGCTGTTGGCTACGTTAGGTCGACCATTACTATCATATAGGTCTAAGCTTACAGCTAGCCCTGTGCCAGGAGAAAGTTCCGGGAAAATATCCGAATAAAATACAGAACCAGTGGGAAGGCCGTTGGGTAAAGTTTTAACCATGTTCCCAGATTCATCTCTGACAAAGTGATAATCTTCAATAAGCTCGTTGTCCGGGAGTTTGTTATCTCCGAATACTTGTTCCCAAGCAAGACGAGAAGCATTAAGTTCGTTTAAGAACAATGAAGCCATTAACGGAACCGATCGCCCTAAAGCCCAAGTACCGTCTTTACGCATAGCCGTTTCTGGAAGTAAAATAACTTCTTTGCCGCCATTACGCTCTTTAATTTTTTTGAAGTCTAGAGAAATCTCATAGTGGCGAGACTTATCCGCTTGGTTGATGTAAGGAAGCACACCTTTAGTGTATCCCCACATTTTTAACAGGAGGTCATCTGGCCGCTCTAGACGAGAATACTTGGTACCTTTATCAGCAGCGTTCATACGACGCGCGTTGTTCCAGGTGTCTACCTTGATGATGTCTGTACCATATTTCTGCATCAGTTTTAAAATAGAACTATGCTTATGGTAAGGTATCTGAAGTAAAGAGTCCACCATTTTAGGATTAGCTTTTAACTCATCGATCAATAGGTTCGTGTAGTCATAGGTTTGGAAAACCCAGTAACTATCACCATCAGCACCTAATACAGTAGATTCATTCATTTGAGGTCGGAACATCATCTCGAGTTCGACTAAAGATTTAAGACTTGATTCAGAATCAGCATGCTTGATAGGGTTAGGAATGTCCCCATTTTCATCAACGCTTACTCCTTCGTTAACCAGCTTAGCTAGCGGATTACCGTAATTACTTTTTGCAAATACGTACCGGAAAGTGGTATTAATAAGCTGCTGTAAACCATCGGCTGGATTAGACTCATTTCGAAGTGTAGCACCATACTCGAGCGTTCGAGGATCTATACCTATACCAGAGTCTTTTAAGAAAGTTGCCCAATCGGCCAAGTGTTCCTTAGGGAGCTTGCCTCCTTTACGTAATCTAGAGGTCTCTTTGGCGAGTTCGTTGAATCTCTCTACCGCTATCTTAGCATTCGAAGTTAGTTTGACCTCATTCTTTTCATTCGTTTGGAAGAAAGCTGTAGTAAAGCCATTCTTCCACATCTCAAGTAAATTGTTACGCTTACTTACAGAAGTAGTATCCATTCGACGAACAGATAGGTCTTTACCATAACCGTTAAATTGGTACAAGATAAATGTAATCTCTTGGAGGTTAAAAGCTTTCATGAACTGTGTTCGACGATACTCTGGAGCATTGTCTAACCAGTTTCCTAGCACCGCTAAACTCGGATAGAATGGAGTAAACTGGCGGATCTTTTCACGCATAGTTGAATACACGTCAGAGTTGCCTTCAGTAATAGTCAGGTTCTTTAACAGATGCTGTATTGCATACCAAGTAGCGTTTGCAGGAGCCAGCTTACCAAGACCGAGAAGTTCTCCTTTGGCTGCTGTATAAGTGTAGTTACCCTCTGAATCAACTTTTGCATCCATCTCTGGAAGACTGGCTACCATAAGTTTTACATCAAGATTCGCATTCTGTTTACGGTTGATCGTGAAAGAAGCTTTGTCGTACTCTCCCATTTCTTTCATGGAGCTTTCCGCCTCTTCGTTGATCACGATACCTGCTTGACGTAGTCTATCATTTAAGCGACCTACTAAAATCGCATAGTTCTCTGGGAGAACTGCTCTTTTAAATACGTTCGCAATAGAAGCTTCTGCTTCTTCAGATAGAGTGGCTAATTTTTCTCGCACTTGGCCAAAGTCTAAAGAAAGGTTTACAACAGAGCTTTTGGCTCCTTGAAGCTGGGTAAAGAATACAAGCTGCATAAAGTCTAAGACTTCGTTTGTTTCTTGCGCGTCTAATTCTGACGGAGTCGCTTCACCGGGTTCTTGTACTTCCTGAGCATAGTAACCGCCAAGTCCTCTAGCAGCTACTCGAATATCATTAATCGAAGCAGAGAAAGCTTCGTCAAATTCTCCCATTAACTGGTCTGCAGTAACAGGACGTTGCGCTTTAATAGCCGCTTTAAACCCGAATCGAAATAGCTCTTTGAAGAAAGTGAATAAACGTCGTAAAATGTTTCCAGTAGCTTTTTCATTATTGGCTACTAATCTTTCAACAGACCATTGACGGAATTTTTGATTACCAAAAAACTCAGCCACAAATTCTTGAGGACTTTTTAAAGCATGTGTCTTTGCTTTTTCGGAATCAGTAAGTTGTAAGTTATCATACATCTCATAAAATGTAGATACATAGTCTTGTGCTAAGCCGCTTAGTAAAGTACGATCGGTTTCGTAAATATGCATTACGTGGATTGTACCAGCGTGGCCAAACTCGTGAAGTAAAGTACGTGCTAGCATGTTAGGAGTCGCGTAAGGAATGAGGTCCTTATTCATAACTACTTGGTTCGTTTCTGGTTCGTAAATACCGATAGTTCTTGAAGCGTCTTTACCCGCCATTGAAGGACGTGCACTCATCTCTCGACCTGATCGGACAATTACTTTTACTTTGGATCCGAACTCTTGCATGAACGTAGAGCCACCAAAAGCAGCGGCTTTCTGCATAGCATACATGTCAGTCATTACATCTGCATCCCCTAAAGTAAGTAGACCAGTAATGGTTTCTTCCATGGTAGATACTCTACGAGTAGAGTAAGGTAAGATAGTATCTAGCGTCTGAGTGTCCATCTGACGTTCTTTAGAAATAGAATCGTCTAATGTAGAACTATACCCATCTCCTAGAAGGCCGTCCATGATATCGTCTGCAGATTTCTTGGTCACGTCTTTAGTAACTTTTCCTTTGCGGATAGTTAAGACTCGATCGGAATCTGCATGGTGCACAACTTTGTCTTTAATAGCTACCGGGTAAGGATTCAGAACTTCGAATCTAATTTCTTGCTCGTCAGTACCGAATACGTCACTGAAGTTAATATCCGTGTCTCCAGGGTTGTAAGAAACTACTGTAGGAAGAATGGCTAACTTACTAGCGGTCATCCCGTACGCGTTGTGTAGAAGTGCTCTGTAGGCAGACAGCTGATTCGAGTGTGCCTCTTTATCAGACATCCCGCCATCGAACGTAGCATTATATTTAGTGTTAGGATCTTTGCCGTAATGCTCAGTAAATTTGTTACCCTTCATGGCCTTCATGTCGTAGATCCATACATCCCCTTTATCATTGTAAAGAAGTAAATCTACGGTACCTGCTACCATCTCGACGTCATCGAACACTACCACATCAGTAGCTAGGACTTTCATCCCTTGTTTTTCAAAATCAGTTTGGAGAGCTTTGAGCCTATTTAAGAAGGTCTCAAGCTGGGCGTCTGTAAGATTCTTACCAAACTTCTGCCCTTTAATACTTTTCTTCTGGAACTTATATTTACGAATGTCTTCAGCAGTTTTAATCTCACCATTGAAGAAAGCTCTCCAGATTTCGTCATTCTTATCACCGATGATACCTCCTGAAATCATGACAGGTTTCGGAGTCTTCTCAGTAGATTCGCCTTTGTAAAACTGAGTAACGCGCTCGTATGTTAACGTTTTACCATCAACTACTCGAGTGTACTTCTTCTCATCTTTAGACAAAGAGAAAGTTTGGCTGACAGCCTTAACCTCATCCATACGGCTGTCCATAGAAGACGCTTTCGAAGTTTGAGTCGCTTTTTCTTTAGGAGCTATGGCCTCAATATTTTCCGAGAAATGTATTGTAGGTGTGTGTATAGGAACTCCTTTAGCTGTAGGCTTTAATTTAAAGTTGTAAATCCCGTGTTGGTAATACCATTTACGGCCTGCAGGAGTCTGTACATGCTGAGCTTGTACTGGAAAGCCGAGGCTTAGTAAATGCTCTTTAAACATTTGAGTCTCTTCGGGAGTAGACTTATTATCGATTAAGCGAGTTTTTCCATTCGAAACGTATGTGACACCTTCTCCTTTTTTTGCTTTTAAAGCATTCTTGTTGCCTTCTGTCCGGCTACCTTCCACAACGAAAAAGTTTAATAACTCGTTGAGTGTAGGAAGATCTCCTTTAGTAGGATCTAGATTAAAGATTGTGCCGACATCAGAAACTTCAGTAGACTCGTGCTCTCTTAGGTACTTAGCCAACTTTGGAGTGATAGTCGATTTACCTAAATAATTAGTAGCGTTACGTAATACTATCATAGCGGCGTCAGCAAGTGCTGGAGTATACTTAGCGGTACCACCAGTAGCTGCAATAAGCTGGCCATCATATCCTTCGAAGACTACAGCTATCTTACCGGTGTGATCAGGCATTGCTGTAACAATCGGGTTACCAGGCATCAACTGCCCAGTATTGTCTACTACATAAACATTGATATCCTCATAGGATTTCTTAAAGATGTCTTCAAGAGTATTGACTTCTGATGAATACCAGATTTGTCCTCCTTTCTTAGGGCCTAGTTTAACTCGTACTTCATTTCCCGCACGAACAGCGTCAATCATGTTTTGACGTATAGTTCTTATTTGTTTCTTCTGGGCTTCAGTTTTGTACCCTTCGAAATTAGTTTTGTGTACCCATCCTCGTACTTGGCCGTCGTTAATCTTAATTTCGTTACCCTGATCGTCTAAAACGTTAAGCTGAATATCTACATCGTCAACATCTAAAGGGGAGTCTTGAGTATCCCAATCTTGTATCTCATTGCTAATTACTACGCGAGCCTCGAGACCTTCAGTAGTATTATCTGCTTCGAAGAATTCAGTAGTGGCTTTATTATCGGCATCATGCTGCTCTCCACTGTACTTTGGATTGTTGGCAGAGATCCAAGCAATTGTAGTAGGACGCTTTTTCTCACTAGCAATAGATTTATTTTCTGGAGTAGTCGATACTTCCCCGGGCCCTCGATGAGCTTCATCAACGACTTTATTGTCAACGCCTACTTCAGGTTCAGTAGTAGGATCTGCTTCTGGTTTAGTAGCACCTTCTGTGGTACCTTCTCCCCAGCCTCCTTTAGCTTCTGAACTAGGTGCAGCAGTTTCTTCAACAGTGCCTGCTCCCCATCCACCAGGAGATTCATTTGTTTTTTCTCTAGCCGTTTTATTAATATCCTCAGTAGTACCTTCTAAAGAAGCTTGTTTTTCTTCAATAGCTTGACTAAACTTGTCTTTGGCTATTGGACGGGTAACCCCGTCTTCTCCTTTTACAGCTACGCCACTTTGGCTAGTACCTTGAAAAGTACCTTTGACCTCGTTCCCCTCTTCATCAGTGTACGTAATAGGGTCATTACGTTTAAAGAGTTTGTTGATTTCCTCGATAGAGCTTTCATCTTTAGCCGCTTGCTTAACTGCGTCTTCAGTTTTCTTTTTCTCTGTCTCAGCTTGTTGATCAGTAGCTTTTTTAGAACTACGAGTACCGGCTTTTTTTAAATCACGATTGACGCGACCTAAAGCATAGTCCTCTTGTTGACGTCTACTTATAGCTTCGAAGTACTTATTCTCTATGGTACTTAAAGTCTGACCCTCTAGAGTATCGACGTCATTATTAAATTCTTCAGACTCTATAAAAGCAGCTTTTGCCTCTTCAGCAGCTTTAGCAGCAGCTGGGACATCTTTTTTAAGCTGACCTAAAATGGTCTTAGTATGCTTGCGAGTTTCTTGAAACGCAGCAATTTCTGCAGGACTCTTCCCGTCGGTAACCATCTGCTGCTCTTGGGCCGCTTGGTTACGTTCTTTGAGAGTAAGGAATCTTTGTAATTCAGATAAGGCTTCAGCTTTAGTCTGAGCGGACTTTACTTCAAGGGCCCCTGGAGTCATAGCATCGTTTTCAATCATTGAACTCTCGAGATCACTGATTTCAGAATCAAGCTGCTTACGTGCACGCTGGATACCACGACGTTCCATGGATAGCTTAGAAAGATTCGCAATCTCTGCTTTCGAATAACCTTGGTCTTGCCACGCAGGAATCTCTTTATTAATTTCTTCTAAGTCTGTACGGAGTGACGTTACACGGTCTCGAGCTTCAGGCTCTAGTTTATCGTCTTGAGCAATAGCATCAAGCGTACTAATACTCTTATCTAAACTACCGGTATTCTCTAGATCTTGTAAAGCGGTAGAGTAGGCCATGGTAGCACTAGTCTTTTCAAACTGTACTGCATCTCCCTTTTGACGAAACTGATTTAACAGACCGTTGTATAATGCAGTCTTTTCCATTTTCTTTTGGATCATAGGACTAGCTGCAGAGAAGACTCCCCCTCCTACACCTCCCCAGAAAGCTGCATTCCAAGCTTGTTCATCACGTACGTAATCTCCTAATCGATAAGTAAATCCTTGATCGTAGAAACCACTCTTACCTAAACCTTCACTTACCGCTTCTTCAGCAGTTACGTGTTGATAAAATTCTTCAAAAGCTTCTTGAGGTATTTGTGTTGCGGCATCTTTACCGATAGCTTTAGCCATACCTAAGCCCATTTTACTAGCAGCCTTCATAGTACCGGCCGACATAATAAACTGGGCTATATCGATAGGAAGCATTGCAGAGTTAGCTATCCATACTTTACGTCCTTGAGCTCCAGCTTTTTCTCGAGCCTGCTCTTCAGGCATACCTTCACGAATAAAATCTTTGTATAGACGGTCTGTAACTTCAAAAGCTTCCATGGTATTCTCTACATACCGTGAGACTGTGGCACCGGCTACTGCCCCACCAACTGCTCCGAGAGCTCCACCAGATAGAAACCCTACAGCCAATGCTGGGGCCATCAGACCTACTGAAGTACCAAAAGTGCCTGCTCCTTTTGCCCACCAAGTGGAATCGGTAGGAGCAAAACCTTGCTGAGCTGCTTTAGTCTGATAGATCTTAAACATAGCTCCATCATCCTGAACAAGACTATCTTTGGCCCCGTTAACAGCATCAGTAAAAAAGTTTGAGAACTCCATTTCAGTGCCGTTGATCAGGTCACCCATTTGTTCGAAGTCCATAATGGTACCGGCGAAGTTTAGTACACCAGCAGCTGCTTCAATTCCAAAGTTAGTTAGAGCGTTACCTAATAGGCGCATACCTCCTTGGCTTTGTGCTCGAAGGTCTTCTAAGTGTGGGACCTGGTATAGACTAACACCATCGTCATCTAGGTTAGTATCTCCGATTCCGAATCGTCCACCAGATAAATCTGCGCTACCTGAAAAATTATTTCCAATGTTGTCAGAAGCTTTAACTTCTTTTACAAGTGCGTTAAACTCTTCCTCTGATTGAGGTGGAATAAAAGGCTCCACTTCTACGCCATCTAAAGTAGTAGGCGGCTCAAGGTTTTGAGGATCCTCATTTACCGCGGATAGAAATTCTTCGTAAGTAGGGTCGCTATAGTCCCGTTTTTGTTTACCCATCGCTTTTAGTAATAATCAATGTCGTTCTTACTCGACGTTTCCTTATTCAAATCTGAAGTGTATCTTGAACGAAGATACCTACTATTTTCCCAACGTGCAATAGTTTGAGGGTTTTCTGCTAATGTTATTAGTTCTTTATACTCAGCTTCATTTTTAGGAACCCTAGCTTGTCCAGAACTTGTAAGATATGACATTATATCACTTCTCATTTTAGCCGGCATGTCTATATCAGTAACTAATTTGTATCCCCCACCGTCTCGAGGTATTATCCTAGGAGTTACTTTAATAGGTTGTGGGTTTCCAGACTCGTCTCTATAACCTAAGTCAATACTTTTTACCCGTTCTTTAGTATCCGGATTTTTTGGAAGTACCGCTTCCCCGATTAGTTGGGATAGCGGGTGATGTTGACTAATCTCTTCATTTAACTGCACTACACTTTTGTTACCTAACCCAAGAGCAAATCCTCCTTGTGTAGGACGGTATCCTTCAGCTTTACGAGCTGCCCACATACCTTCAAATTCTTGTTCCTGCTCCGGAGTTAAATCTTCATCAAGTTCAACACCTAGCATATGTTTCTTTAATTGGCCTAGGTTTAGCGGGGAGCTGGCTCCAGGTACCAAGTATGTAGCGCTGTTTGATATGTTGTGTAGTTCCGTACGAACAGCTTCAGTAGGTGCTACACCCATAGATAATGTTAGTCGGAATAAACTTTGCTTGTCTTTGTTTACAAAGTTCCATGCTTCAGCGAATTCTTTATCCGAACCTTCAAACTCATAGAGATTTTTAAGAGCAGTAAATTCTTTAACCTCTTGTTCGTAAGCCTTTAAATCGGTTTTTTGCATTGCTGTTGAACCTACTGCTTCGTAAGGCATACCGATACCGTATGTAGGTATTGATCCTGTGTAACCGTCCCTGGAACCAGGTGCTCTAATTTCTTTTACACCAGGAAGTTGTTCAGCTACACTGTGTAAAGCTTGGGTCATTGCAGTCTTATCTGCGCCACCGCCTGCACCGCTCCCGCCAAGTCCTCGAACTTGTTGGTACCGATTAGGGTCCACAGTTTGTTCGAATTTCAAAGCTGAGTTGCCTACCTGTCGAATAATTTCTTGAAGCTTTTCTGGAGTATACTGCATGAATTCAGCTGACTCAGCTTTAGGACCATTCAGCCACTCATTCATAATTGATACAGTACGTTGGTCTACCTGATTTTTGTTAGACTGCGTACTTGTTCTTCCAGTCATTTTGAACATAGGTACGCCTTCTACATTGACTAGACTGATGTCCCCATTATTCATGGCATCCATAAACCCTTGAGTCTTAGTGTGCCCCAAAGCTCTAAACGAATTTTGAACTTCTTTCTCTACATTGTAGTACTTAGGAGGCAGTACAGCTTGATCTGCGAAATCCCTAAAGTCTCCAGTAGCTTTACCTTCTTCGTCTGTGACAATAGCGCCATAAGTACCAGCTTCTTGCCAGCCTTTAACTGCGCTCTGTAATCCTCGAGTAATATCTTTTCCTGAATGATCTTTACCCATGGTCTTATACTCTTTATCTCCGGCAACTTTAGCTTGATAGAATCTTTGTGCCTGGTACCCACGACCGCTAGGATTGTTCATGTAACCGTCCCATTCGCGGCGAATCTGCTGTAACTTAGCCACACCTTGTGAAGTGTTTCCACGCATTAAAGCACCAGTAGCTTCTTCTCGAGCTTTTTTGAAAGCCTCAATATCTTGAGCGACACCATTCTTCATGTCTTGCTCGGTAGCCTCTACACCGAACGTTAAGTCCGATAGAGCTCCCATAGTCTCTTCTTTACGTTTCATGTCTAAAAGAGGAAGAGCCAGTTTGTCTTGCAAAGGCTCCGCAATAAATTCAGGTTGTACTCGCTGTTTGGTAAATCTATTTGCTGCCATTAGTCTTTTAAAATTGATTCAAAATTGTCAGGGTCAATTTCATTGTTCTTCAAAAATTGCATAACATCTGATTCGCGGCTTAAGTCGGTACCTACTTGTCCTGCATTATTAGTCAAGTTGCTAACATTATCCAGCAGTAGCCCTTGCCACGTTCCAGCATCAGCGTCATTCATGTTTGTCACACGTTCTTTCATAGAACTATTGAACATGTTACTTCGATTAGTTATCTGGTCTACTCGAGCTAGTTCTCGCTGGTCCACCATGTCTGCTTGCACATCTGTAGCACCTAAAGCATTCATAGCTCTTTCATTAGCCCCGGCTAGATTCGAAAGCACTGTAGCTCTGGATCCGCCAGAAGCATTTCCGATAGCTGCTCTTGCTGAAGCGGATTCTTGTTCGATATCCCTTTTGTATTGATCTCGGTTTACCAAGTTAGCCTCAAAGTCTGTGTCGACGTCAAACATGTTTTCAGCTTTAGGAGTAGGCTTATTGTTTTTAAGGTTATTCAAGTTAGCTATAGAGCCTACTAACGGCGCGAATCGTAAAACATTAGCTCCTACTGCAGCTGGGTTTATTTTCTTCTTTTTATCCTTATCCTCTTCTTCCTCATCACCTTCACCAAGGTTAGGCCCTTTACCGTCTTCACCAAAGTTAGGCCCTTTACCGGTAAACTCTTGTGCACCTCCAGTAAGGTCAACGTCACTAGTAGCGTTAGAATTAGCAGGGGTTGAGAAATTTTCAAGGTCTTCAGGAAACACTGTGTTACCTTCAGCGTCTATCATAAAGTCTCCGACAGGAGCTTGTATACGAGGTGTACCACCTTTTAAATCCTGAGCGGCTTCTTTATCTCGAAGGTCTCCAGAACTAGTTTTAGACTTTGGATTTGACGATACGGCTGTAGGCTCTGCATCTTCCATAGGTTCTGCTATCGGTACCCTATCAGGGTTATTAATATTGTATAACGGATCCGTTAAACGTTTCATTTGATTCCGGATACGACTAGATGCTGGATCTGCGATTAAACTACCGTCAGATATTTCAGTATTTTTAGGTCGTTGTATAAGATCAGAAACACCGTCACCATCTTCGTCTATTAAAGCAGGAGTAGTATTAGACTCGGCAGAAGCTTTTTGTTTTACTCCGGCGTCTTTACCTTCTGGTGAAGCAAAACTTGATAGGAAGGTATCCTTCATTCCTTGAGGTATCTGCTCAGGATAATCTTGCATGTAACTAGATAAAGCTTCCATGGTAGGTTGACTTACTCCAGCATCTATAAGAGAATCACCTGACGCTAGCCTCTCAATAAGCGCTTCTTCAAGAACTACAGAATCAGGTTTATATTGATCGTTAAGTCTCCAGAATTCTTTTAAGTAAGCTTCGGCAGCTTGTTTGTTAGCAGCTTTAGTAGAGTCTCCCCCTTCTTCCATCATCATGTAACCACCGGTTTCCATCTTGATAAATCCTCCTAAAGCCATTGCTTGGTCGAAGTCTTCAATGTCTTTCATAACCTTGAACGCTTCTTGAGAGTTCATAAGTTGTTCCAGGTCTTTAGCTTCAGCCTCTTGGCTTAGTCTATCACCTTCACGCTCCACCTTGTTGTGGCGCTTATTTATTTTCTTCGAAGCCTCAGCGAATGTGAGGTCATTAAATTTTGGGTTAAGGCCAAACTCTTCTACTAGGTCTCCAGGCATGCGCAGCTTGTCGGAGAACACATAATCATGTGCACTAGTTTTAGTTTCACCTTCTTCGACTTTTGCTCCGTATGCTTCAATCGGAATTCCTCCCCTTGGATTTTCATCGTGAGTACCACCGGCTTCATACTCAGTAAGTTGTCCACCGTCTTCCATCAACAATCCTAGACCTGTTTTGGCTACAGATTTAAGGGCTCCCATTCCTGCTTTTTTACGTTCTTCAGCACTACCAGCTGTAGCTAGATTCACTCCTGCGCCTAGTAAATCGCTACCTACATCACCAATAGCTTCAGTAGTAGCTTCAGATTTTGCATCTAAACGTTTGTTACGCGCATCAATACGGTCAAGACGACCTTGCTTGGGTTTGACTGTAGCAGCTTCAACAGCTGTTCCTGCGGCTTTACCTGCTACGGCGCCTGCTGGGCCTCCTAAAGCTGCACCTACAATAGGAAGTGCGGTAGTGCCTATTTCTTTAAGGAAATCTCCAAATTTAAGGTAACGGTACTTTTTCTGAGCCATAAAGCAAAAATACGAAATTAATAGATGGCATGCTGGTACACCACTTCTAAATCGTGAAGCATGTACTGGTATGAATTACCCTCTACTAGGTTATTATCAAAATTTAATTGTGCATAAACCCATTGATTTGTTAAGCGCTGTCGACTTTTTCTAGAAGTTGGGTCCCTTTTGATAGGTATCCTCCACGTTCTAAACAACTGCTTTGCATTAGGTCTAGCTACTGTTGGATCTAGATCTATGGTAGTAGTGTCTTGGGCCCCGTGCCAAACTCGGTATGAGTCTAAATTATGGTTAACTACAGTGTCGTCTCCGCTACGTACTTCCAATCGATACATAAGCCATAACCATAGTTTATCTTCCATAGCATCCGGAGCTAGTAAATGACGTAAGTAGCTATTCTGAATAGTGCCGTAGTAGGATCCATAGTCTCCGATATTATGAGTCCAGACTTCTGTAGAAGCTCCACTGAATGAACCGGGAGTAAACATATGACGTCGATCGTTAAAGTATAGCTTAGGCAAGTAATCATGCAAGGCTACAAAAGACCCAGTAATTTCGTTGTACGAAAGTGTAAAACTATAGTCTATACTTGAAGAAGCCGTGATGATTCCTTCATCCTCACCGTCCCTACCTGGAGTGATTACAATAATAGGCGCATTTGATTCGCCTCCTTCACCTCCTTCAGCTACTGGAGCTGCCCCGGATCCTCCGCCGCTAGAACGGTTGGAAGAATAAGTTGTGACGTAAACGTTGTAAGTATCTGGATCATAGCCCATACACACTCCTTCAGAGAGTAATGGGCTACCGCCGTCAAGTACTGAATTATTTTGAATCTGTTTATCGAAGAAACTGTACATCCCTTTAATATCAGATACTCCTACATTTGGGTCATCTATGACGGAGATAAATTTCTTGTTGTCAGTATCCATTACGTATAAAGAACGCTTACCTATCACAGCCCCCATACGGTGGCGAGTACCGTAGATGTCGGAAAGTACGGAATAGTCTTGTAAAGTAGCTCCAGTACCTAACTGGATAGTACCGGCAGTCGACTCTGTTAAAGCCGTAGGATTAATACTCCATAACCCGATACCGTTCTCTTGGGTAACGATAAATCGATCGTTAAATCGGTAAAACCCTGTAATAGCTCCACGCTTACTATCACATTCTCCAAAGTTATTGATACGGAATTGTAGCCAGCTGTCAATAGTTTCGTTTGTCAACTTTGTATCCGAGTACCGAGTAATGACGTCAAAGTCTACAACCTCTTTAAATGTCAAGGGCTTCGAAGGTCTAATAAAGCCGTTCATTTCTCGGTGATACGCGGAGTTATAAGACTCTAGAGAGTCTTTATCGATATCCATAGTACTAAGCTCTGGTTGGGATTTATCGTCTCGGTAAGCTAAATTAAATCTAGATTCTACTGGAAAAGTAACCCACTCATGTGCGGTTACTGTAAGGTCTCCTGGAGAACTTTGAGGGATAGCTGTATTACCTAAACCTTGATCCGCAGAATCATACCATTGTAAGCGGAAAGAGCTAAACAAACTGACGAAAGTATCCCCATTACGCACATTAATAATACTTGTACTACCGCTAGCAATGTCTACATAATCTCCAGCTTCGATGTAAGAATTAGTTTGACGGGCTTCGTAAGTCCATCCTGAGTATCTACTTCGGCTTAAAGGTTTAACGTATTCGGCCATAAGAAAGTAACTCTGCGCCTCTGTTCCAGAGCTTTTTGCTTGCGCCAAAGAATTGTCCCAATGGTTGTTATCATCTACGTACTTAAAGTAGCTGTAATCTGTATAAGGACGAGTGACTAAAGTACGTGCTCCTATAGCTTGCATATCCCTGTAGCTACCTCTACGGTAATAATACCGGTTATTGAAGCGTTGAAAGTACACATCGGTTTCACTTAGTTGGCCGTTTAAACCACCAGCAGCTACTACACTGACGTCTTCTAAATTGTCTGTATCAAAATGACTAGCGCCGGAAGCTAAGAAAACTTCATCCGCCACCATTGAATATCCTTTATGACGCGTAGCTATACCAAAATCAGTGCCCGCAGTAAAACTAGAATCGTGTCCTAAGTAATAATGCTTTTTCCAGTGAGTGGTTCCTGGAGAACCTCCTAAATCACTTGAATGAGGTACTGGAGAAGCTGCTATATATTCATTTGTTGCTGCAAAAATAGACATTAAGGTGTTTAAAGAATCTGCTTTAATTTGTCCAAAATGCCTTAAATACGCAGTTTTGTTTTCTTCTAAACTATCGTCAAAGATTGTTTCCGGACTGTGTAGGTGTAGGTAATCCCCTCGAAGTCCTAACTGGTTTGAATTCCCTTCTTCGCTAGAAAGTGAATGTAATCCCGGATCAGTTACTGGGAGTAAAGTACCTACAGTTGCTAAATTAATACCGTCGATTTGCCTCAACCTAGCATTGAATCCTATGTTGAATCTATTAGAAGGATTACTATAAGCAGTAGACGTAGTGCCACTAAACAGGATTCTAAGAGGCATAACTAAATTGTATCCTTTAAAAGAAGCCGGTTGATTTCCTTCCCCTAAATACATTAAAGGATTTACAACCCCCTGAGATACGACTTCTCTGTCAGTACTGTCTCGTTCCATACGAACGATTTTATACCCAACTGCTCCAGCATCTCGAAGTGCGGCCATATTCTTTAGCGTGAACTTAGGATAAGCCACAACGGGATTACCGCTTTGATAAATGTAACGGTTAAGTGTAACACCGTTAACCGGCTGTAACGTAGGGCATCGGAAGTCTCCTATCCAGTATGCAAATGTTTTTTGGCCATATTTATTCCAGAATACTACGGCAAATCGATATACTTCGCCTCGTTTATAAGATCGGTACACATAGTTTCTAAATTCTTTAGGTTGCTGTGAATCAGCTGTTAAAGGGTCGTCTACCCATTCTAATTTAATGTTAAGACCCTCTGCTCCTAATGTCGTATTGTTATACTGAAACTGGTAGTTTCTTGCAGCTAAAGCATTTGCTCCGGAAGACCAAAAGTTCTGCGCTGCAGTATCATTCCAAGAAACAATGTCATCTAATGAAACCGTTCCTGTAGGACTTTGACGTGTAGGTACGATCGATGGATTAATAGCATCGTGATTTGTCGGAACATTATAGGCAGTGGGAGTAGTAGTTACCCCGTTAGTTTCTTCTTCAACAATCTGGAAAGACCCGTTAACTTTAAAACGCTTCCCATTATCATCAAAAATATTAGTTGTAGTAGTCGATTTTCTGAAAGTGTACGCTCGACAATCGTAACCGCTAAGGTCAAATTCTTGTTCTTGAACGTTCCCCATAAATAATATTCCGTCTTTCGAAGCAATAGTATTCGGGTAAAAAGGTCCGGCACCTAGTTGGTCTAATTCACTAATTGATGAGGTACCTATAGAAGTGCTGCCGTCATCTAGTATAGTAAGCTTATTAGTATTAGCCTCTGCATCATACAGTATAGTAACACCAGGAGTACCAGAACTGTTGGTATACATGATACGATAGACTCTGATATAGTCGTAATTCTGATCTAAGCCATTTATTTCGATTCGGAAAGCGTCTCCGCCTTCTTCATTAACGCTAAGTCCTCGACCATTCTTCGAAACTGGGTAACCTGAGGATAGTGGGGAAATCTTAGTTTGGGCCCCATTAATATTGTAGTAATTATAACAGTATTGGGCTACACCTGCTTCCATATTCCCTCCAGGAATACGCTCTTGAACAAACGGTTGTACAAAAGTTACTTCTGGAGTAGCATCCAGAAATACCGCTAAAGTGTCTAAAGGATTTGTAACTCCGTAATTAAAGTGTCGTAATTGGTTGCGTTTCCCATCTTCCCAGTATAGTTTCTTAACCTTAGTATTCTCGAAGTTGCCTTCAGCTTTGATAGGATTAGAAGTAGAAAAGTTTGCATCTCCGGCCCATAATAAAGTAACCGTCGGGCTGTAGTCGTAGTTGTAATCAATCTTCCAAATACAGTCTACTGCAGCATGTGTGGTAAACACAATAAGTTCGTCGCGTACGCGTGTGGCCCCTATAATAGTAGGAGCACTTAAGTCAGTGTTTAAGAAACCAGGATCAATGATGTCGTTGACATCTCTAGAAAAGCTTTGAGTCGATAAAAGACCGTTAGTGTCAGCGTCTCGTAACTGTACATCGGTGCCGGTCACTAGGAATCGTAGCGTAGGAATAGCTACAAGTTTACTATTTCCACGTTCGTTTTGGATCACAGAGTTCCCAGTACTCTTGTTAAATACTAGAGTAATGTTACGGCCTTGGTAGTAGTACCCCACGCGTTCGCTAGAGGTCTTAGCAAGGTCTTGGTTCATCCCGTTATATGTGGCCCTCGCACGTCTTTCCGGCTGCATTATCTCTGGAATTGGTACTCTCTTTCCGGTGCTTGGAAATTCGAGAAGAAATTATCATGGTGAGACCTTTTCTTAATGAAACGTGTCATTTCATTTGTAGAAGCCTCCAATTGATCTTTTGTAGGATGGGCGCGTACCCAGTTAGCTGCTTGACGAATATATTTCACACGTAGGTTATCCATACGGTCTAAAAAGTTGTCGTCTATTTTATTCACACTTCGAAGTCCAAGACAGATGTGGAAGGCCAGCTCGTACGTACATGCTAGAATCCACGCATCAGCGTCTGGTAGCATTGGGAACCCATCTTCGTCTGTAGGAATAGCCCGATAAGCCATAACTACACATCCTTCTTCTTGGTTGGTAAATATAGTACCATTCTGTATCTGGTAAGTAATACTACAAGATGGGTCAAAATCAAAGTCACAGCAATGAAATCGCATATGCATAGAATCATGAGAGTACCTCATAGGATACAATTGCACACTATTAGTATTCGAATACTCTACAATCATTTTAGAATTAAACGACCAGTCGTAATCTGTATCTTCATCAACAACTACTTCATTTTCGGTAAAGACGACAGAAGGAACATTACCTAAGGTAGTCCCGTTTGTGGTCCCCATCCATGCACATTGGATAATACCTTCCATATCACACGGTATAAAACCACGGCCCTGTTCGATAGAGATCTTTTCAACCTTATCTTCTAAAGCGTAAGGTACCTTTAAACGACGCATGAGCCCACCGATAATCTCGATCGCATCCGCATGGACAAGTTCGAAATCCATCTTAAGGATCATGTGAAGACGTTCTAGTACTGACTTATATGATATGAATTGTCCGTTATCCATTTTAGAGGTTTTTACCCAACATCTCTTTTAATATAGCTGCTGTAGAAGCATCTGACAGTGGGTTCACTGCGGATACGTAGCATTTCTTTGTTTGTGATTTTTCTTGTTCTTCCCAGTCTTGTTGAGGTTTCCATTTACGCTCAGACACGATATACATCATAGCTGACCCATCACTGAGAGGCAATTCCACGACTTCAGTTTGTTTTTTAAAGCCTTCTTCCGCGGGCCCTTCTTGTGACCAAGATTTGTAGTCATTTGTTTCTAAATACATTACACTTTTGTTTTTTCGTAGAAATCAGCGCCGTTATCTACAGCACGCTTGATCCAACGAGAGTTATCTCTTGTAGGGACAAACATGTAACCACTCTTCCCTCGAAGAGGGATACTGTATTTATCCCAGTGAAATCGCATCTTATACCCATCGGTATGTAGATTCGATAAAAATCGGAGCTCCTTATTAGGGATCTCTTTAATTTCTGCCCTAGTTTTTTTAGGGTATTGTTCTTCCCACAACTTCCAGCATGCCTGATAATCAAGTGGCAAACGTTCTTTCATGAGTTTACCCTCTTCGTTGATTAACCTAGGACGATACTTCATCACACTAAGATAACCCGCGCCGGGTAAATGTAATCTAACAGCTTGTTCGACTGCTAAGCCTATCATTCCTTGATTAAGGTCTGACAACAAGTTGTATAATTCGCCACGACTTATTTTAACTTCTGGATAAAGTTCCTGAAGCAAAGCGTGGATGTCTTTGTTCCCATAGTCCGCGTTATATTTACCTGGACCTTCTGGCATTATTGACGCTGTTCGTCTGAGGCATCATTCTCAGTGTCTTGCGGTACTGAAAGTTTTTTAAGCACAGTCTGAACAACGATAGGCTTTACGTGCACTGCCCACATCCAGCGAGCTAATGGATAAGGCGAATCGACTGTCCAACAAGGCTTCTCTGGATCGCAACTTTCGTAATTCGCTATTTCAAACGGGTCTTCCCACATCCCTCGTACGTTAATGTACTCGACAAAGTCGACATCATCTCGGTGGGATAAGAGATAAATACGATCGTTGAGGTAAACACTATACACGGCGCTTTTATTAAACTTACCGTGTCCGAACCATGGTACCCGATCATAAGGAATCATATTGTATTCCTTGTGAAATTTGTTTGTAGGCCCTACTCGAGTAATACCATCGGTGTAATATAACTCGATCGGTCTTGGAAGAGTAAGTTTTGTTCGCACAGCCTTACAATTCGAATCTACCGGACAACACTCTGCAGGATCTGCGAGCTCCATCTCGAGACAATTAAGGTCTTGTACAAGTGCTTGATGAATATTACGAGTCTTATTGTACTCATTTCTGAGCCATAAGGCACGTTGATTACCTATTAAGTCATAGATATATCGGATATCTACCTCTGTATCATCAGAGGTAATACCTACTTCTTCGTACACTTGGTTTGCTAAATCTCGGATAGAATCGGCCATACTACAAAACTACGAATTAAATGGGTAATCACCACCCATAACTATGTTATTCCTATCTAATATTACGTCGTAAGATAACCCAGGTACCGATTTTTCAAAGTTCATCATTGAGTAATCAGAATCTCCAGCAAGACTTAATACGCCGCGGTAGCTGAATTTACTTGTTAAGTCTGCAGCAGCTGTGTGTAAATCGCCCTTAACTAAGCGTATAGATTTACCGGAAACGCCAAAGTGTGCAATGTACTCTTTAAGCTTGCCAGATATTTTATCGTCTAAGTGAAGTGGCCAGCCTCTTTTCATAAACTGGTCGTCTTTACCATGGGTAAGAAGATACTGATGCTCCATAACCTCCATAGGTTGAATGAAGGATCTTGAGATAGTTGTACTAATGTCCGGGAACACTCTTAAAAGATATTCACGTAACGTGTTAAAAGCCATGTAGCTAAAACCTAATCCAGAATGATTAGAGTTCGCCATGCACATTATCTCAATGTCTACATCAAGATAACTAGTAGCAATCTCTGTCACAAATTCTGACTTAGCTTTGACCCACACATCATACTGCTCCTCATTAGTGAGGTTTTGTGGTAGCGGATGAGTCTGCCGGGTTGTAGTCCCATTGTAACCATCAAGCTCGTCTCCTAACTGACAGATCACAATTTTGTCAAAGTTATGCGTAGCCATCAAAATATGTACTAACTCAGCAGCTTCCTTCATACGACTTCGAAAAATGTTTTCGTTGTATTGAACGCCGTACATGTTATTGTCCATAATACGCAGCCCTACGTGCTCGTCCGAGAAGAAAAGTACTAAGGCTTTGTCGTATGTAGAGACTGGCTTACGCTTGGGCCCGGAAGATAGTGAATCAAAGTAAGGTATAAGTTCTTCAAACTTAGCCTCCCAGTCAACGGCTATAGCATCGTTTGCCTCTTTAAGGACAACGTTGAAGGTCTCGAATCCAGGTATATGCGATATATATTTTGCGCTTTGTACTTTAGAAAAATCGATGCCTTTTTCCTCACAGAAACGTTGAAGAGCTTTCTGATCTACCGGTCTGTCATAATTCTCCGTAGACGAAATATTATCAGTGCTAAACTCTTCGACGTCTGCTTTTTGAAGTATTCGCTTGATGTAAGTCCGAAGAGTGTTGATGTTCCCTTTGGAAATAGAATGTTCTGGTTTATAGGTAATGGTATTATCCTCGAGTAACTGACGTGCAGCTTTCGAGTAAGAAGTAGCTGGATCTTCACGATAGATGGCAAAAATAGCCTCTTCGATGTAGCTCCATTGGCTCCAAGAATTCATACTAATAAGGATTTATTGAATGTCGTCCTTAATATTGCTTTTCCTATCTTTCTTCTTAAGGAAAGTCATATCAACATTCTGAGTTACAGTACCCGCAACCTTTTCGATACTACGTCCTGCGACGTAGCCTCCTATACCGATCTTAAGAAGATCCCAAAACTCTGCTGGAATTGCGTTTAACTTAACATCGTAAAATACGGCTATCACACAGATTGCTCCGAATGTTAGCATTATAATAGGTCTCCAAGAACGTTGGAGGAAGTTACCGGACATTTCAGTTTTAAGAACATCCGCTTGGGCCTGGGCCAAAGAGGTAAGGTTACCTAAAACAATTTGAGTAAGTTCGTTTTTCTTGCTGGCCTTTTCATCATCAGAGACGTGTAGGTCATCAATAGTTTTACTGACGGGCTTTAGAATGGCGTCAGCTGTAGCTTTTATCTTGTCAAAGATGTTAGTCATAGTGGAAAGGTTCTATCTAAATCGTGATAACGGATCTGTACAGACTCGTTGTTTAGCAAAGCTTCACTGACTTTAGGATACAAGTCTTCATAAGCTGCTCTACTGGCGCCAACAAATCCTTTAGTGTCTTTATTATCATTCGAAGTATCGCCTACTAGAAGGCACCCAGCGGTGTGCCCTTCGTGGTTACCGGCATGGATTAAGATGTACTCAAAACCTGGTACGTCGCGTACCCACAGCATGCCTTTATGGAAATCCCCATAACGAGCTTTATACCTAGCATCAAAGCCCCCTTCGTTTCTGAAAGTGACTTGGTAGGCCCCAGAAGGGATTCGAGTTTCTCCTCTTACTTTAACGTCTCGGTGTTCATCTTCGAGAGTGTAGCATTCAAATTTTTCGTCAACGAAAAGAAGTCCTAAAGTGGAGTTTCCGTTGTCAGAATATCGCAGTACGTCTAGCTTCATGATTGACAAATGTAAGTAATTCCTGCTTAAGCGTTAAAAACAGGTTTAGGTTTTTGACTTTTGGTTACTTCTTTAATTACCCTAATAGTATAACTATCAAGCTGTTTGAGTGGTTTTTTAGTTACCTCTTCAAACTGTTTTTTGATCTCACTCATTTTATTGCTGGTTTTCTTTTGGGCCATTGCCATCCAGTTTATTCAAAATGTGTGAGAACATGCTTTTTAATACAGTAACATCTTCTTTGAAGATAACATACTCTGCCATATTAGTTGCTTGATTTCTTTCAAGGTCGAGCATACGATCCGTGAGTTCCTTAAATTTACTTAGCATCTCTTGTTTGATACTGTTACGTTCTTTTTCAGCAGTTTTTTGTAAGCTTTCAACTACCGCTATTCCTTTAGATTGCTCAAGATCTATGATAGTAATTCCGGAATCTACTACTGGGGCTATAGACGAAGTCGTTTTCGAATTTGATTCTATTTTACGATTCCCAATAACTCCAAAATACCACAATAAAGTTAAAAACGCTGCTACTACGACAATAACCCCGTAAGGCCCATACGTAGCTAAAAGCTCAGAGAATGTAGGTATAGGGGCTTTGCCTTGAAGGATTGTAGTTAATAACATACTATGTAATTTCATTAATTTCTAAATACTCCATCTTGCCGCTAAACCTTACGTTGTTACTACTTGTGCTATCTACACGTAGTTTAAAGTCTGTTCCTTGTTGCAAGGCAATACCCCCAAGTTCAGCATCAACAACACTACCGCCAGCACTCGATAAATCATACACTCTAATGGTGTTAAACACCCCGCCTTTAGGTCTTGTTCTGAGGCTTACAACTCCCGAAGCTGAACCACCACCACTAATGGACATTTGACAAAGAACTGATTCTATTAGGGTAATAGTATTTTTAGGGACGGTATCACAACAGCTTAAAGTTTGGTTACCCCCCTCTGGCATGACGCAAAAGATGTTTGCTGTAGTTGTGGCTTGTCGAATTGTTATTTCTCCTACATTGTTTTCAGTGCTTCCCGCTAGTAATACACTAGCCCTAGAGCATCTATAAGCATCTACCGTAGTGCTTACAGTGCTTGTTCCGTTAAGTATTACGAATTTACTTGTCTGCGACTCGTAATCACTGTTTAGTATTCTACGAATAACAACTACACCAGAACCCGTAGATGTAGCCCTAGCCACCCTGTAAGAGTTTCCTAATATATTATCGTATCTACCCGTAGCAGAGTCTATCATGGTGAAGATAGTTAGCTGCGTCTCACTAGGAATAGCAGTAACATACCCGTAGGTTCCCCTAGTGTCATTTAAAACTATATCACCAACAACCACACTATCTGAGATAAATGTAGCACCTGAGTCTATAATATTATTTGTGTCTGTAGTAGTTACCGTTCCTGAAGAAATTAACGAGCCAACATCCGCAATGCTAGAACTAGCAGTACTTAAATTTTCATTAGCCGTAGCATTAAAGCCCGTATAACTATGAAGCCCTAAAGTATTTCTACCCCCTCCCCAAATATCAGCAGAAGTACCACTATCTACCTCTGAGTTTCTCCCGAATTTAGTTGTTTGCGTATAGTTGCTTACAGTGCCTAATGCCACCTCTCTACCGAACTCCCCTACCGTAACAGCTCCCGCAGAGTTCTCTAACCCAACCTCTGCCTCTGTTCTAACTACGACCTCTATGTAAACACTTGATTGGGCTAAACCACCATTGGTGTATGTTACTCTTACGCCATCTAACTTTGGTCTTATGTGCCAAATAGCGTACCCTATTCTTACATCGGAAGTTTTATATTCCCTGTAGTTAGTTGCCTGTATTGTGGGAGTTCCCGCTTGCGCATCGTTTGTCCACTCAATTTTTAGCCCCTTTGTAGCACTAGGTACATCTGCCCTTACAAAGAACTCTAATGTAGCGTAACCATCTATGTCATACCAATCGCTTGTAAATGTTTCACCAGCCGCTAGATTAACAGAAGTGTTGAATAGACCACCATCTGCTCTACTAAGCACATAGTCACCATCTGGCTGTTTACCTAAAGCAACAGCTTGTGTAAGTAGTGCAGGAGAAAACTCCCCAGGACTTACATATAGTGGAAAAGTAGAAGCTCCAGTACCTATAGATACATTCGTCTTAACTTCGAACTTAACATTAGCGATCGCTCCACCAGAATTATTCGTTATTCTGAAACGCATGTATCTTTCCCGTACTGGTAGAGTACTTAGAAAAGATGTCTGTAAAGCAGTAGTTGATGATGTATCGTTAATTCCTCCACCGCCTTCTACTTCGCTAGAATCTATTACTAAGCTTAAACCGGACGCTGCAGCAAAAAGAGATAATTGGTAAGAAGCTTTATTCGAAAGATCTATCCACCCAGAATCTAAAGATGCTCCATCGGCTAAAGATACTGATGAACCGCTGTATGCTACGCCTGATTTGCCTTCGAATAAACTCATAGTTAAATAATTTTCCATCCGGATTTAAAAGCCCGAACCATTAGGTTTTCTCCCCCGATGTCTACTAATGTAGATGTGTTATTGCCTTCAATTAATTCTTTATTGTGACCTTTAATAGTAATGGTACCTCCAACGGAGTCTACATGCTTTTGGATCACTATAGTTGTGCCTAATTTAAAATCTTCTAACCACGAATCATATAACGGAGGCAAGGTAATCGTAGCAGTTTGAGTATCCACAATTACTAAACCGTCTTCCGGTTTACAAGTATAGTCATGTTCGACGTGCACCTCTCCACCAGAAACAAAATTCGTAATGATCTGCATAACCTTGACAACTTGGGACAGGTCAGTAGAATTAAGCGTATCTGTGATCGGTATTAACATTAGTGGCGAATTAACTACAAAGGTATAAATTTAAAGTATCTCCTCTTGTACTAAATCAGTCTTCTCAATAAGCTCTACAGTAACTCCCTTAGCCTCTATTTCTTCTTGCCAAGCTTTACCTAAATAGTATCCAGTACGCTCATCAGTAAGGGTACAAGGTATTGGTACTACATTCATTTCTGTTGTAGCTGTGAATGGTGCTACCTCTGTTGTAAAAAATATAAGTGTTTTCATTGTTGTTTGTTTTAGTCTCTGTAAACCCAATAGTCTCCTGAGAAGTTTGTAAGTGTTCCATTATTATTGTTACCACTAAAATCGTAAGCTACTGCATCAGTATCCTCACCGTTAAGAGGCCACCAAAATTCAGGGTCAAAAGAAAATATCTCATACGGACTTAGTAGGGGGTTTTCAAAAAAAGAAAGGGCTTCTGCGGCAGTCGCTTCGTTTAATGAGTCTAATGATAGGTTTGACAATGTTCCGTCGAAAACATAAGCAGCATTGGGGTAATACCCTATTCGCTGAAACAAAATTGTTGAGGGAGTCCAATACGACCCTGAAGTAGACTCTACCCCGTCAACATAACATTTGACATTATTACTTGTATCTCTAGTAATGACAAGTGCGTGCCATGTATCTAACGCCATTGTAGGTACTGTCCATGAA
>Ga0206131_10000165_pt1 | contig 92123 bp, 86 predicted proteins | sample Helgoland_Spring_FD_148636 | JGI IMG/M metagenome (GOLD analysis project Ga0206131, IMG submission 148636) | Pelagic subsurface seawater microbial communities from Kabeltonne, Helgoland, North Sea - Helgoland_Spring_Bloom_20160517_1 | ecosystem: Environmental > Aquatic > Marine > Epipelagic ... | reverse complement strand
TGAATATTTTTGATAATATCTTCGCAACATAACTTTATAAACTTCCGGAATTTATGTGATTTCTCTAAATAAAATTGTTCCAATCGTTCATTACTATCGTCAAAAGCATATTTTACTGCTTCATCTTTATACCTATATTTCCACTTCCCATCTGTTAATACCTGAATCTTATTATCTCTTTTATTTACAAGTCTCATATTTTTATTCTCTGGGTAATCATCATTGAAATGAATTTTTCTTATAATATCTATGACGGCATAAAATGGACGAGTTATACATCTTTCCTTGAACTCATCTGTTAACATTTCTAGGTTTTCTTCTCCATAGTTATTGATATGAATGGTATTGTTAATAGTATTATTTGAATTATTATTTTGAGTATTATTTATTTGTTTAACACTTTTTTCTAATAATTTATTAATTTGTTTTGTTTGAGATTTAATAATTTGATGTAATTCATTATTTTTATTTTCCATTTTATCAAATTCTTTTTTTTCTTTACAACTTTTTTCAATATGTCTATTTAAATTATCTGACCTCGTAAATTCCTTATTACAATACTTACAATTAACAAATTTATTATTTTTATGGTCTGAAATTTGGGAGGATTTTTGAGGAGAAAAAGAGGAATTTAGAGGATTTTTGAGGGGATTAGCCAATATTTTTTCATTATCTGCTTCATAATGCTTTACATTATTTAAGTGTTTTTTTGTTTTTAGGTGTCTATTAAAATCATTTTTCTGTTTAGAAGAAAAATTACAGATTTCACATTTATGTATACCCATTTTATTATATTATATGTAAATATTTTATTTTTTAAATTAAAAATTTTAAGTTTTTTTAAGTTTTTTTAAGTTTTTTTAAGTTTTTTTTAAGTTTTTTTTAAGTTTTTTTTAAGTTTTTTATTTTAGAGAATTTATTATAACATTTTGAAACAGAAATATTTTATCATTTTATAATTTTTATAAGATAAAATGGCAAAATTAATTCCCTCCTCCCAAAAAAAAACTTTTTTCAGGGAGAGAGAGCAAATGAAAAAAATAAAATAAAAATTTTTTTTTTTGAAAATAAAATTTAAAAAACTTTTTAAAAAAATCGTAGATTTCTAACAACCATTTAATAATATTAAATCCATTTCTTTATATAATTCCTTCATTAACTCAGATTCACACTCGTGAATATTTTTGATAATATCTTCGCAACATAACTTTATAAACTTCCGGAATTTATGTGATTTCTCTAAATAAAATTGTTCCAATCGTTCATTACTATCGTCAAAAGCATATTTTACTGCTTCATCTTTATACCTATATTTCCACTTCCCATCTGTTAATACCTGAATCTTATTATCTCTTTTATTTACAAGTCTCATATTTTTATTCTCTGGGTAATCATCATTGAAATGAATTTTTCTTATAATATCTATGACGGCATAAAATGGACGAGTTATACATCTTTCCTTGAACTCATCTGTTAACATTTCTAGGTTTTCTTCTCCATAGTTATTGATATGAATGGTATTGTTAATAGTATTATTTGAATTATTATTTTGAGTATTATTTATTTGTTTAACACTTTTTTCTAATAATTTATTAATTTTTTTTGTTTGGGATTTAATAATTTGGTGTAATTCATTATTTTTATTTTCTATTTTATCAAATTCTTTTTTTTCTTTACAACTTTTTTCAATATGTCTATTCAAAGAATCTATCCTACTATAATCCTTATTACAATACTTACAATTAAAAAAATTCTTATTTTTATGTGGTTCAATTTTGGTGTTATTATGTGGAGCAAATGTGGTATTTTGTGGTATTTTGTGGTAGTTTGATATTATTTTTGTAGTCCCTTCTACATAATTCTTTACATTTATTAAGTGTTTTTTTGTATTTAGGTGTTTATTATAATTATATTGTCTTTTTGTTATATAATTACAGATTTCACAATTATAACTATTCATTTCTTATAATATATGTAAATATTTTTTTTTTTAAATTATAATTTTACGTACTTTCTGCTACTTTCTGCTACTTTCTGCTACTTTCTGCTACTTTCTGCTACTTTCTGCTACTTTTTTTATTAAAATTTTTTTAATAACAAAATAAAACCATAATTATTTAATCAAATAATTTTTTTTTATAAGAAAAAAATGATATTTTTAAATTCTCCACCAAAAAAAAACCTTTTTTCAGGGAGAGAGAGCAAATGAAAAAAAAAATTAAAAATAAAAAAATTTATAAAAATTATAAAAATTTGATTAATCCTTGGATCCAGAAATGATCGGAACCCAATTTAATATTACTATATGGTTTTTTATTATTATATAAAGATAATTTACAGTTTGATTTTCCTATTTTATATGTTATTCCTGTGAATTGCGAGAAGAAAATACTATCGATAAGTGCTTCTTTATTTTTATTATTGAAATCGAAACTACAAGTTGATATATCTTTTTTTTTGAATTGAAATGTATCTAAATCTTTCAATAATTTATAATTTTGTAAGCAATCAGTTTGTATAAATGAACAATTAAAATCACCTGAAATAATAAAAGGATATTTCTTATCTATTTTTTTAAATGTATCTTTTAATAATAAATTATTGGTTTCCATATTTTTTCCTGATAAATGAATACTCAAACAATAAAATGTTTTCTTAGTATTTTTATCATATAAAAGTACAGCGTTACAATTTTTGTAACTATATTTATTATCTTTGCTATTTGTCTCAATTGTTTTTTTTAATATAAACCTTTTTTTCTTCCATAAAACAGCAGTTCCAAAAGTTTCAGATTGATCTTTAAATCTATAATCTTGTACTGAATTAAAAAAAATATTATAATCTTTTGAAATATATTTCTGTAGATAATAAAATAAATTATAGTCAACTTCTTGTAAAAATAAAATATCCATGTCAGATTTTGTTATATCTGATAATATAATTTCAAATCTTTTCATTGTTTGTTCGATATGTTCTTCTGTACCCTTAATACCAGCTGGTTGATAGGCGTGTTCTTCCGCATTATGTTTGGTAGCCATACGAGCAAGAACATTCCAAGTCATAACTTTTAGGCATTTTTTATAACTTTGAGATAATTGTGTAATAGATTTATTTTGTCCCTTATGGTGACTTGTATAATTTTTCCAAAATGACATTATTTATAATAATTAAATATATTTTAAAATGTTTAATTATTATAAAGAAATGAAATTATTAACAGTATACCTAATTATATTAGCGATTTCGTGGACTATTTCACCATTTATAAAAAAACTTGTTTCAAAAAAAATGGGTACAGATGAGTATTTATTAGTATCAACAACTATATTTTTTATATTTATATGGTTGTATTATTTATATAGATACATATTCTTAAAAAAAACATTAAATTTTAGTGTCTTAAAAAATTTTAAAATTGACGATTACGCATTTTTACTTTTTGTAGTTTTAAATTCTGTACTAAGTGTTATAATATTTATTAAGTTAGTTAATATGACAGAAGTATCCTATTTAATACCACAAGTCCAATGTATTATTATCGCTTTAACATTTATAATAGGTTATATTATATTTAATGAATCTTTTTCTATTAAAAAAGGTTTAGGAATATTTTTCATTATTTTAGGTATTTTGTTTATTAATATGAAAACTAAAAAATAATATATAATATATATAATGAAATCAAAACAACAAGTTTGCGTAGGTCCCTGCTTACCACAATGTGCCACCGACCAAAGATTTATTTATTTATTAATAGGTTTTATATTAGGTATAATTTGTTATTATATTGTAGAAAGGTTTATTATAAGTGATTATAATGAAATAAAAGAAAAAAGAAAAGAATAAAAATAATTAATTAATATTTTCTAAGTATACAAATACTGTATCTAAATCATTTATGATATTATCTTCTATTCCACAAATAATTCTCATTAAAAATTCTGTGTCTAAGAATGTTTTGTTTAAATTTATATGTTTTGTTTCAAGCATAATATTTTGATATTCATCTTTAATATTGGATTTATTGAAAGAAATATTATTATTTTTAATTCCACATATATCTAATAGACTTATAAACATATTATTTCTAATATCACTATACAAATCTTCTATTAAATTTTTAATAATACCTTGTTTTATGATATTTGCAATATTATTATCTAATCTATCCATTAAATCCAAATAGGAATTATATTTTTTATCTATCATAAAATATCTTACCTTCATTTTATCTTTTATAATTGGTAAATATTCATTGTAATCATATACTAAATGAAATAATCCTTCGGTATAGTTTAAATTTCCGTTTTTTATACAAGTAGTTTCATTTTTAGAATAATATTGTAATCCATTATTTGTAGAAGTATTATTAATATTAACTGTTTCTATTTCATAACAATTTTTATTATTGAGATAATTTTTTTTAATAGTCATAATCTGTAAATTATTTTTTAATTTTATAATATTTATTTTTTTACGTTCACCAAAATATAATATCAAATCGCCATAATTGGTATTAATAATTTTCATATTAGCAAATATATATATATTTTTTTAAGTATATAAACTATTATAAATCATTTTATTTATAAATTATATATGAAAAAAAAAATAAAAAAGTATGGAAAATAGTTATAGTTATTTTAATTATTATATGGTTATTATATTTACACATTAAATATAAAAAAATAGAAATTAATAGGAAATTTAAAGGAAAAATTAGATTATGGATTAATAATAAAAGAGAAGCATTAAATTTATATGGACATATAAGCACGTTGGATACTTCAAAAGTGACTGATATGTCTCATTTGTTTAGTTTCAAAAATGATTTTAATGAAGATATAGGTGATTGGGATACTTCAAATGTTACTGATATGAGTAATATGTTTGCTTTAGCTAAAAATTTTAATGAAGATATAGGTAAATGGAATACTTCAAAGGTTACTAATATGGCAGGTATGTTTAATCAAGCTTTAAAGTTTAATAGAGATATAGGTGATTGGGATACTTCGAAAGTAACAGATATAAGTTATATGTTTTTTTATGCGAAAAGTTTTAATCAATATCTAGGTTATTGGAATATGTCTAACATAAAAAATAGGCGTGATATGTTTACAGGAAGTGCTTGCTCATTAGAAACTTGTTTATATTAATTATAAATGTCTAATTCTATAAATCATATCCTCTAAATTAATATCCATTCTTCCAAATATACTAATATTATATAACTCTTTTATTATAGAACCCAATGGTTCATCATTAATTTTTAATTCATTTAATATTGTACATAATGTTAATCCTAACGCATAATAATCTTGATAAAATACGAATGGTAAAAAAACGCCTCCGTCTTCTACAGTATGATATTTAAAAAAGTAATTTTCTAAATCTTCGAGAGACAATAAATAATCGACAAATTGATTTATTTCTCTATATTCGTCTAACTTAAAAGCACCTCCAATACCTCCAAAAGGTTTCATACAACTTTCTATTAAACAATCTATTATACCTTTTTCAGTGTATGGTTTATTTCCAATAACCGTAGTTATTATTAAATGACTGGTATATGAACCTTTATTTAGTAATATTGGGAATTTTCTAATCATTTTAATAAGCGCGGCAAAATATTCAACTGGCATAAACATGACAGTTCCACTAAATAATTGTTGAATAAAAATATCTGCTTGTTCTGCTGTAGAAATAATATAATCTGGAGTATGTATCATTTCTTGAGACATTAGTTTTTTTTTTGATATTCTTGAACCAGTTCTTTGTAATTCTCTACCTATTTCTTCTCTTTTATCTTTACTGTAATTAAGAGATAGACCAAAATCTAAATATTTACATAAATATTCATATTTAGTTTCATTTTTTCCTTCGTTTGATAAAAAATCAAAATTATAATGATTTACATTTCTTCCTGAATAAACATTTTTCCCATTTTTATTTAAAAAAGTAAAATCGTCTTCCTGAATATGTTTTCCAAAAGCAATATTTCCTGGTTTAATATCCCTATGAATAATATTATTTTTATGAAAATTATTTAATCCTTCTAATAAATTACATACCATTTCTCTGAAAGTAACTTTAATATTATGAATATCATTTTTTATAAATCTTTCTCTTTCAGTTAGTTGAGGTTTATCCATGAATTTTAAATGATTATCTAAACTTAAACCGATATTTGTAATATTTATTATACCGAAATTTTTCATAGGTTTTCCACCAATACATCTTATTATATCTTCCTTTGTTTCTTCTTTTTGTTTTATAAGTATTGAATGAGTTAATGGAGAAAACCCTGTTAATACACTAGTATATAATCCTTCTGGATCAATTTGTTTTAAATCTTGTAGTAATTCTATTTCTTTTTCGGCATATTTATTTTCAATTATTTTACTTACAATACTATTTGGGTCGTATGATTCTTCAAGTATAATACTTGGATTTATAACACAACCATATGAACCCATACCTATTATTTCCCCAACTTTAACATTTTGTTTTTTTAAAGTTTTTCTTCTTTTCATTTTTTTATTTTTTTTTTTGGATATTTTTTTATTCATTTATATAATAAATAGATAGAAAAATATTTACAATCGAAATATATTATTAATTAAAGTTTTTTTTTCTATTAAAACAATAACGCGAAGGTCTACCCCATTGGATAGGTGAAAGGTCCTCACCGCCTTTATTCCCTTTACCTGTGCCGTCACATAAATTTCTACCTCCAACAGAATCGTGAGCTATAATATAATCTTTTATTTTGTTCTCTTTACCAGTATCTGACATATCACTATTAAAATAAGTTAATGAAGTAGGTCCTCCAGGCTTTATACTTTCACCATATTGTTTTGCATGATCAACGGCAATTTTTCTATAAGTACTTTTACCACCTTTTTTTATCCACATTTCAATAATTTGTTTATCCGTTTTACCTTTAATTTCGTCATCTGTAAGGCGTGGGGGTGGGGGTCTTGCTACTGGTGTTGGCAGTAGTGTTGCGGGTCCTGGTTCTGGTTCTGGTTCTGGTTCTGGAGGTGCGGATGGTCCAGGTGCTCTATTATTACCTTCTTGTAATCTCTTATATTCTTTTAAAGAGCTTAATATTTTTTTACTATTTGCTGCTGCCTGCTCTGTCCATTCGTCTTGTTGTTTTCTCATCTTTTTTAAATCTAATTTAACACCAAAAGATAAAAAGTCTAAACTATGAATTATTTCATATATTATTCTATCACCTGCTTTTATTTCAGGCATTTCTTTTAATATTTCTCTTAAATAACTCATAATTGTTCCTAATTCTTTATGTTTTTTTTCATATTCACTATTTAAATCGGTACAATAATCATTATGTTCCTTTACTTTTTTTAAGAAATCGTCTGCTTTATATTCTCTTTCAACATTTACATTTGCGACTTCTGCTGGTGGTCCTGCTGCTCCTGCTCGTGCTCTTGCTGCTGCTGGCGCGGCTGCTGCTACAGGTCGTGCTCTTGCTTTTGCTACTGCGGCTGCTCTTGCTCTTGCTGCTGCTACTGCTTCCTGTATTCCTTTACAGTTTCTTAATAAATCTACACTTGGTCGTGCAGATTTTTCTTTAGAAATGTTTATTATTTTATAAATATTCCCTTCTTTCGATAAAATATTAACACTCATTTTAAATGGCGAAGTGTCTGTAATATTTTTTTTACTACATATTTCTTTAATTTGCTCTGGTTTTATTTTTTTATATACTGTAAGAAGTGCGCTTTTAGTAAGATTTATTATAATGCCTTCTATATTTATTTTATACATATCATGTGCTCTTGGTTTAAATGTATCGGTAAACTCTACCGAAATTTCTTTATTACTATATGTTATATTTTTAATATAGTAGTCTGTATTATTATTTGCTCCTCCAATTTTCCTTTTTATTTTATTAATACGAGTTTTTTTATTATTTTTTGTATATCTTTTTTTAGTATATTTTGTATATCTTTTTTTAGTATATTTTGTTTTTTTCATTTACTATATAATAACTTTTTTTTTTTAATCAATTAATTTATTTTTTTCTAAATCATTTACAATTGGTTTTTTTATTTTCCAATTCTCAAATATATAATACGCAATAGTATAAAATGGCATAACTAACCAAAATATATTTACCCACATAAATGCCCTCTTAAATAACCATGCGTCACTCGGGAAATCTGGTGTAGGATAATTAACATTATCGGGTTCTCTTTCTTGCCAGAAATACGCAAACATATACAAGAAACTATTCATAAATTGAGTTCCCATTGCAACAGATAAACATATCAAATAATTATTATGATTCCTAAATATCTTAAATGTTATAGCAAGTAAAGAAAATAAAGCACACTGAGTACAATGAGAACTTTCTATAATTCTACTCCAATCATCACTATTAGACATATATTCTCTATCTGCCCAGGCACCATATTCCGCATAGAAAATGTGGGAAAGTTTCCAAGGTAGTACATAACTAATATCATAATTATTAGTCCAAACGTGTTGACTGGTATTTACTAGTTGGTGTGCCATATCAGTTATATTCTTATAATCTGAAATGTAAGCAATTTCCCATACACCAGTTAAAATAGTCATCATTACCCAGAAGTATGTTGCTCTATTAATAGTTTGTAATTGTTGAAATGATTTTCTAACAAAAATAGAACCTACAAAAAATAAAAAAATTTCTAAAATTCCAATAACGTAACCTTTCATATTAGATATTATAATTAACAATTTTTTAAATAAGTATTATAAAAAAATGGAATTAGAATATCTAAATAATTTTTATAAAGAGATAATTAAATTGATTTAAATAATATATTTATTTTATAATTAATATGGAATATATTTATAAACTTTTTCAATATCTTAATTTAACTTCTACAAATAAAGAAATAAAACAATTCAAAAAACCCGACGGTTATAAAAATATAAATACAAGTGGAACAAAATAAAATTATTTTTTATTATTTTTTAACCATTTATTAAAAATTTTAATAGCTTTTTTCATATCTTTTGTTTGTCTTGTATGATATTTGTCTCTATTTTTCATAGTATTAATTACTGAAACTTGATATTTTCTAGGTTCATTTTTAATTTGTTCAATAGTATATAAAGCTTTTTCTTTATTTTTATAACCGAGTCCTTTTCTGCTTGTTTTTGGGTGATAATTGGCATATAATGAATAATTAATTTTTTTTTTAGTTTTATTTTTTTTTACCATATAAAGTAAAAAAATATAAATTTTTTTTAATAATTTTTAATATTTATTTAATTTTTTTAGGTAAATTTTTTTCAATATAAAGTGTAGTAAGTCTTGGGTCCCCGCATAATTTATCTCCGCAACAATCATGATTCGCGAGATCAGTTTTAATAAAGTTACTATCTAAATTCCACCTACCTAAAATAGTTTTAGGAGGTAAAAATGTTTTATTCATAAATTGTTTAAAAAGTTTAAAAGAAAGCATTTTATTCAATAAGTTTAAACAATATTTAAAATTTCAATTTTAAATAATATAAAATGTATCGTTTTATTTTTAATAGAGTAAAAAAAATAGTTCCCCGTATTTCTGATACTGAATTAATAGCATTAAGAACAGGAAATACTAATTTAGATAGGCAAATATTTTCTGGTCAAGTAATATTACCTGAAAAAAATGAAGTTAAAAAAAATCACAATTTTGATTTTAATCAAGTGGATAATTTATTAGATAAATATGGCAATAATTATTCTTATCCTTCTGATAATTATAAAGATACTTTAAAATTTTTATCCAAAAATAAATTTTTTTCATTTTTAATAGATGATAAATATGAAGGTAATAAATTATCTATTAAAGAATTATCAGATACTTTAACTAAAATTTCTTCAAAAAATCCAGCCCTAGGTGTAACTGTTATGGTTCCTAATTCACTTGGTCCTGGAGAATTGTTATCAAATTATGGAACAGAAAAGCAAAAAAATAAATATTTACCTAAACTTTCAAATGGGGAAATTATTCCGTGTTTCGGTTTAACTGGTCCTAATAATGGGTCTGACGCATTAGGGAAAATAGATACAGGAGTATTAAAAATGAAAAATGGTAAAAGAGTTGTAGAAGTAGAAATCAATAAAAGATATATTACACTGGCCCCTATTGCGGATTTAGTGGGTCTTGCTATTAGATTAGAGGATCCGGATAAATTATTATTGAAGGGTGAAGAAGGAATAACGGTATTTTTATTAGAAAAAAATCATCCTAATTTAAAATTAGAAACTTATCATAACCCTTTAAATATTGGATTTCCTAATGGAACAGTTAAAGGAAAATTGGAATTAGATTTAGAAACTATAATAGGAGGCGAAGAAAATACAGGTAATGGATGGAAAATGTTAATGGAATGTTTATCGGCGGGAAGAGGTATTTGCTTACCAGCAACAGCAAATGCTTCTGCTAAAACTTGTACCTATGGTATTTTTAATTATATTAAACATAGAAAGCAATTCAATATTCCTTTAATAAATATGGAAGGTGTTAGTAATAAATTTAGTGATATGTTATATGAAACCTGGTTAATTCAATCTAGTATTGCTATGACTAATAATATATTAGATGCTGGTAATAAACCAGCAGTTATTTCCGCAATTATGAAAGAACAAACAACAGAAAGAGCTAGAAAAGTAATAAATAATGCGATGGATATACATAGTGGGAGTGCTATTTGTTTAGGGGGAAATAATTTTACAGAGAAATTTTATAAATGTATTCCAGTTGGAATTACTGTAGAAGGAAGTAATACTTTAACTAAAAATTTAATAATTTTTGGACAAGGATTAAATAAAAGTCATCCACATGTATATGATATTTATGATAGTATTGTTTCAAATGATTTAGGTAAATTTAGAAATAATTTTAATGAAATGATTAAACATTCTACTAAATTATTATTAAAATCAAAATTATCATTTGGTAGAGATAATATATCAAAACAAGTTACGGATTTTGCCAATTTAAGTAATTTTATAGCTTTATTAGGAGGAGAAATAAAAAAAAACCAATCAATATCAGGTGATATGGCAGATATTTTATCTAATTTATATTTGGCACATAGTGTTTTATGGTATGAAAAAAATTATAATATAAGTAGAATTTTAACAGAATATTGTATTAATAGATTATTGTATGAGAATAGTATATTATTTAATAGAATTATTGATAATTATCCTTTAAAACTTAGATTTTTATTAAAAAATATGAAAAGAAAACAAAAAAGTTTATTATATCAAGATAATAGAGACCTTATAAATGAAGTACAAAAGAATGATAAAATTATGTATAGTATTTCTGAAAATATATATTTAGACAAAACATTACAAGATTTGGAAAATTTAAATACATTACAAGATGAAGAATATGAAAAAATATATAATAATATTATTAGTGTAGAAGAATATAAAATATAAAAAATCATTATAAAGTATTTGAAAATATTAATGTTTTAGACAAATCTTACAAGCACCAAATTCAATAGTGTCATTTTCTTTTTGAACTCTTGCTCTACAGCAAGGACAACTTTGGCCACAATAAATGAGATTATCATAATGATTATGATAATCCCAATTATGCCCGTGTTTTGCTTCAACATTTTTTTGGTTATTAGTTTTGTCTTGATTACTTTTAGGCATAATGAATATTTTTCTTTTAAAGAAAAAATGAAATCAATTTTTTATTTGTAGAATTTATCTTGTCAATTTATCTTTTTTTATAAAAAATTATCTATTATTATTATATAATGGATCATTTATATGGCGACGGAACTGTGTGGGATTTCAAACAGTATCAAGATTTTTTAGTATCAAATAATAATATCTATAATTTACATAATACATTATTACAAATAACGAATCATATTTTCGACGGAGACGCGGAAATAGTAAGTTCTTGGAAAAATATTGCGAAAATGTCTTCACAAAATGATAATAATACTCAAAAATGGGTAAAAGTTGAAGTTAAAAATGTAAAAATATTAGAAACAAGTATAGGTCAATATAAAAAATTATTAAAAGAATATTTATTTAAAATAGATAAATTATTATCTGAAAATCCAGAAATTATAAAAGCCCAAGAACAAAATAAAATAAATCAGGCACAAAAAAATATTTTAAAGGAATTAGAAAATCAGGAAAGGAATAAAATATTAGAAACTTCAAATGAGTTTCAAGATGAAGAAGATAGAAAAAAAATAATAAAAATCGTATTACAAGTATTTACTATTTTAGTAGGTTTAGTAATAATATTTTTGGTAAATAGTAAAACACAATTTCTACATAGTTTTTCACGAAGTTTAATGTCTATGAAAAGAAGTTTATTATCTCCTATGAGATAATTACATTAATTATTTATACATTATAATCACTTGTATATTAATTATTTATTTATACATTAATTATTTATACATTAATTATTTATACATTAATTATTTATACATTAATTATTTATACATAATTTTCATACTAAGTAGAGAAATTCCTTGTAGTCCTACTAAAGAGTTAGCTACAATTAAGGGTATTTCTTTAAGCATTATTCCATAAATAAGGAATAGAACACAAGTTAATTCTTGTAAACATAAAAACACTAATGATAAATTTTCTACTTTTTTTTTTTTATAAGTTAAATATATTTGAGGTAATAAAGTTATTATAAGTGTAGAAGCACCTAAATAACCAAATGTTTGTGTTATATTATCATTTGTATCATTTGTATCATTTGTATTGTTTTTATTAGTTGTAATAAACATTTTATTTTAATTATACATTTTTTCATTTTAAATGGTTAAAAAATAAAAATAAAAATGTTTTTAGAAATAATATTGTAATTTATCTTCTATACCCTATCATATCCACTGTTAGATTTCGCGCATTTATACATACAACCACATAGGAAAGTAATCAGTAGTACAGCGAGCAGAAATGCCCCAATATAACTAAATATTTCCGCGGTAGTAATACCTTTCATATTTGTAAGTTCGCAATGATACATAACACCACTAATAGTAGAATTAACAGTTGTATAAGTGTAACATTTATCAAATGTGGTATTTTTAACTAGTCCTACATCTTGAAGCATTGTGTTGCAACATTTAGGATATCCACCGTCGTATTGTGTTTCTAGACACAAACTTTTAATAGTGGAGTTCTTTGCTGTTGTATTTGCTCCACATGTAGAACTGTTAAAGTAATTGATTGTGAAATCCGCATTATCTGGGAAAAGAAATTTTCCCGCAACTTGCGGTGTTGCTGTAATCATAATTGTAAGTAGTTTGTACATCATTTTTATATTTAAAATTATAAGTAATTAAAAAATCAATTTTTTTTAATATCAATAATAAGTATATGTATTACAATAAAGACACCATAACAAATCTTAAAACTGGCGATTTAATACTTTTTAATAGTCACCCCAAAGGATTAATGAGTATTTTATCCAATATGATAAGATTTACCACTCATAGTAACTATACACATATAGGTTTAATATTAAAAGACCCTACCTTTATAGAGCCACATTTAAAAGGGTTATATGTTTGGGAATCTGGTTGGGAAGGGATACCTGACCCACAAGATAATGAAATAAAGTTAGGAGTTCAAATAACACCGTTTGAAGAAATTATTAATAATTCTAAAGGAGCGGAAATTTCTATAAGACAAGTTAATTGCCCTTTAACAATTTTTAATGAAGAAAAATTAAAAGAGATACATGATGTAGTATATAAAAAACCATATGATATATTGCCCCAAGATTGGATACCTTCTTTATTTAGGAAAGATTTATATCCGCAAAAAACAGATAGATTTTGGTGTAGTGCCTTAGTAGGATATATTTATACTAAATTAGGTTTATTAGTGAAAGAAACGGATTGGTCTATTTTAAGACCTTGTGATTTTTCAATAATGGACGAATATATAAAATTTAATGAAGGTTGTAGTTTATCAAAAGAAGAAATTAAGTTAAAATTAGACGTTTGATTGTCCTATAGATTTTTTATCTTTTACATTTAAGCATGTTAATCCTGCCAAAATTAATACTATACCTATTATTTTTGTAGTATTCATTTTTTCCTTATAAAATAAACATCCTATTAATAAAGTACATACAATTAATAAGGAACTTGTATGTGGAATAATATATGAAACGTCGCCACTTTTTAATAGGTAAACGAATAAAGCCGAAGCAAGAATAGCGTTAACACCACAAAATATGAATAATAATATTGTTTTTTTATCTAATTTTTTAAAAATATTTTTTCTAATATTACTTTTCCCTAATATATATTTACTAGAAATGTAAATATATGTAGATAGAAAAACAATATGACACATAACAAATAAGTATTCGTCTGTATTTACTTCTTTAGTTAGAGATTTTTTAAGAAAACCATTTAGTGTAAGAGATAAAATAAGAATAATTAGTATTATATAGAATATCATTAAAATATCAATATAAAAAAATATAAAATAAATATATATATATAAATAATGAGCAATCCTGAACAAATAGCAGAAGGACATTACAGAAGGAGTTCTAATAATTATAATACATTTGGAGCAGTTCCTCCAAGAGAAAATAACGCTAGATTAAATTTGAATTATAGTTCAAATAACAATTATAATCAAGTATATTATAATTCTCCTAATTTTATTAATAATGTTGATATTGATAAACAAGATAGAGATTTGGAAACAGAATTTGAAGAGTTTAAAGCAATTCGATTTATGAGAATAAAAAGAATAGTAGAAGAATTAAAAAAAATGAATATTAAAAAAATGAGAGAAGAAACAAAAACAGTCGCGAAAGAAGAAGATATGGAATCTATTGAAGGAAAATCAATTTTTCAATGTATTGATTATATGTCAACTATAAGAATAGAAAATATGATGAATTCCAATTATTCTCCAACTGAATTATTAACTAAATTTAGAAAAATGGTAGTTGATGATTTTACTAAATATAATAATTTTGGAGAATTAAGAAATTTAGTTAGTACACCTATACAACAAAATATAAGTATTTCTTCTCCCTCACAAACATCTCAACCGTTACCACAACAATTTCAAAATTTAGTTTTTCCATCTCCTCCTGAAATATCTCAACCTTTACCTCAACAATCTCAAAATTTAGTTTTCCCCTCTCCACCACAAACATCTCAGCAACCTCAAAGTTTTAATTTAAGTGGTGGAGCTAGTTCAAATAATACAATACCTGGTATAAATAATTTTAATAATATAGAAGGGAATAATTCAATAAGTGAGGTATTCCAAAAATTTCATTTAACCGAAGAAAGTATAGATAATCTGATAAATATCAATCCATTATTATTAACAGAAGATGATTATTCATATATAGAAATAACAGAGGACGAAAATAGTAATATTATAAGAGATTATTTTTTACCTGATATGGAATTAGAAGATTTTAAAAATATTTTTTATGGTTTGTATATACAAAAACCAATATATATGAAAAATCAATATATTAGAGTTTATATAAATGAAATTTATTTAACTAATAAAGATTTTCCATTATTCTTTTTTATTAATTTACCTAATACTAATCCTTCACGTGGTGTAAATAAATTACATTTAGTACATTATAATAAATATGGAGATAATGATGAAGATATAGAAGAAAAAGACGAAGATTATTTATATTTGATAAATAAAGAAGAAACACTTAATTTTATAATTTGCGAACCAGTTAGTGTAAATTTAAATATAGAACATATTCATCCACTAGTATATAATATAAATACAAAAAATTTTTATAATATAGAAGAAATATCTTTATTAAATAAAGAAGAATTAGAAAATGAAGAAGATAGAAATTATAATTTTGAAATACATAGAAATAATAATAATAATACAAATGATTTAATAGAAAAAATATGTAATAAATATATTTATGGTTTAATTAATGAATTAAGTGTTTCTGGACATGATATATATGGATATTATAATGCCACAAATAATGAATATATGGAAGAAACAAGATTTTATATTTTAAGAATTCAGCCGGAAGAAGAAGATGATTATAGTAATGATAATTATTGGTGTCTATTTTATCATAAGAATGATATGTTTTTTCCTATATATATAATACATAAATTATATGATGAGTATGATAAGAGAATACCACTTGTTGGTTTAATTTCAAATATAAATAATGTTGGTTTTGTCTTATTTACTATTTCTGAAGAAGAAGCATATGAAATGGAAGATATAGATAGAATTTTAAATGAATTACGTATAGATAGAGAAAAACTTTTAAATAACTTATATTTGAAAATAGATTATAATATTAAAATTACAGATAATTTACCTTATATAGAAAGATTAGAATTATTAGAAAATGCTACGGCGGATAATATAAATAATTTAATATGTAGAAATGATTATAATATAGGAACTGTACCATATGAAGGAGATATAAAAATTATAACTGATCCTATAAATCAACCAGACGGTGAAATTTTCAAAAATACATATAAATACTTTAAAATAAATGATAATTTTAATTATTTATTTTTTGAAATTGAAGTATATTTATCATTATATAATATGGAGATTATACCAAATGAAGAAAAAAGAACTAAAATTATAACTTATTATAAAGGTTGTTGGATTTATGTAGAAATAATTTTTTTATTATTAACTATCTCATATGATGAAGAAATAAATTATAATATTAAAATAAAAGAAGTAATCCCTGATACAATATTTTTTTGTCCTTTTAATTCTAATTATGAAAAACATAATTTGGTTGACGGGAAATGGTTCAAATATAATAATGGGGAAGTAATAGATACTATAAATGTTAACTTTATAAAATCAATTGATAATTCTTCAACAATGAATAATTCGCGAATTGTAAATCCACAACATGTTTATTCTTATCCAGATGTTAATCCCCAAAATGCTTATTCTTATTCTATTATTATTCCTAGAAAGAAATTTTTATTTTTAACTAAAGGTAATATTAATCCTGATTTAATAGAAAGAGAAGATAAAATTACTAGAGAGGAAGATTTAACAATACCTCATTATGTAAAAACATATATTAATAGAACACTAAATTATTTGAATATGGAAAATTATAAAGATATTAATAATAGTTTTAATTTGGATAGATTTGTTTTAGAATGTATAAACAAACCAATCGGTTTAATTGAATTTAAAGGAGGGATGGGTATGGATTATGGAGGGCTTAGAGCAGACTATATTTCTTTTGTAAGTGCTTCTTTCAAAAATACATTTTTTGAAGAAATTAGTATAAAAAACCATAGAGACGAGCATATATTTGGTAAAAAATTAAAATTATTCGGAGGTGGGAAAAGAAAGTTAAGAACTAAAAAGAATACGAACAGTAAATTTAGAACTAAAAAAATTAGAGGAGGAGCAAATGTAAGATTACAAAGATTAATAAAAGAATCGAAAAATGAAGAAAATAGAAGGAAAATACAAAGAGAAAAAAACCAACAAAATCAAGAAAATACAAATTCTTCTCAATATAGTGCCGGTTTAGATTATAGTAAAATATCAATAACAAATATTAATGTTTTATTAAAGAGAAATAAAGATAATAAATTAAGTCAAAATGAAAAAAAAACTATAAGAGATAAAAATTTGAAATATATGTATATGATAGGTGGTTTAACTTTGGCAAAATTGTTAGCAGTGGATAATGGTGAATTTATGAATAAAAATGTAATTATGGATATTCCTTTTTCTTCTTATATAGGAAATAGACTAACTAATGAATATTTAAGTAATTGGATAGATATTTATGCTATATTTAAAAAAGATACAGAAGATAAAGATATAAGTCGGTTAAAATGGATAATTGAAGAAGAATATGACTATAATAATAGTGATTTTGATAGTTTAATTGATTTAGAAAATATTGACCCTGAATATTTACAGTTTTTTTTCACAGAAAAAGAATTAAAAAAAAATAAAGTAAGTGAATTATTTTTACCACAACAATATAATTTAGCTTATACCTTTTTATATTTATTAGATAAGTATGAGAGGTATTTACATAAAGAAAATTATTTCTTTACCAAAGGGTTTAAGGCATTTTTTAGCAAATCTGTCAATGAAAAATTATTTTTTAGCGACCAATATAGGAAATATTTAATTACGGAAGGTGATTTTATGAAGGCAACTTATATAGGAATGATAGATAAAGATAAATTATTGTCTTTAATTACTTATCAAAAAATGGATAGTATACCAGATGAAAAAAAAGTTGAATATACAGATATAATAATAGAAATAATAAATGAATTAGATAATGACCAATTGAAAAAATTATTATTTTTTTGGACTGGTTCTACTACACTTAATAATACTAATCATACTATAGAATTTATGAACAATAATTATAACAAAATTATAACATCACATACTTGTAATAACCAATTAGATTTATATATCAAAAAAAGTGACGGTGAGGGTGACATTGACTATTATAATAAAGAAGAACTTAAGAGAGGTATAATAACTAGTTATGAAATTATAGAACACGGTTTTGCTTAATTTTCATTCTATTATAATTTTTTATACTTAAAAATAAGACTTAATACTATTTTAAAAAATGTTTAAATATTTAGTCTTTTTAACTTTAGTTAATTATGTTTATTCTTTACCTAATAAGTTAGATTCAAGTGATTCTTTACCTAATAAGTTAGAATCCGTTGATTCTACAACCAACATCCTTGATAATGATAATATGTGTTGCGTAGATCATCATAAAAAGAAGAATAATGATTTATTATCTGCAAATTATGATTGTTCACAACTTAATCCATATGATTACGATAGGTGCGAAGGTGTTTTAGGTGGAAATGTTTGTAAATGGGAAAATTGTCTTCCCTTAAGTAAATGTGATAGAAAACCAAAGTATGAACTTCATTTTGGTAAAAAGGTAGATGTAGGGAAATGTGCTGGTATTTGTAAAAGTAGTTTAGATAGTGATTTACAAGTTAGTAAAAATATTTGTTCTCCTTCTATATTCGATTATAAAGAATTAAAAAAAGGAAAGGTTAAAGTAATTAAAGAATGCGAATGTCAAAATTGCGGTGTTAAGAATCATTATGGAACTATTAAGGTTCCTCTTGGTAGGTGTTATGGGAAATGTGAGCAAAGAGATAATATTTGTCTTGCTGGTGCAGAGGATAATTATAGTATAACAAATGGTATGGAAGTATCAAATCCGTCTTTATTATTATTAAATAGTGCGGCGGGAATATGTCCTTTAGGTATTCAGAGTGGTTTTGATATATTTATGGATAATAGGTGTTTTGTTCATACGTTCGATAAATGTATAAGAAAAAGTGAATGTCCTATTCGAACTTTATTATTAGATATTTGTATAGAGGCGGCTCAGGTGTCATTAACTAATACGGATAGTTTAAGACTTGGAACAAATGGGAATGGATTATGGGGTATAGGATTACCTGCTTTAAACGGGGGGAATTGGAATCCTGGGGATAATTTATGTACAACATTAGATTTGAATAATTTAAATGGTGGTATAAGTATAGTTAATAATGTAGTGGTAGATGGTAATTTAGATGTTTTAGTTCAGGATGATTCTGCGGTTGATTTTTTAAGATTAAAAACTATATATGAGAATTGTGAACAATGTTTACCGACTCACCAAACCGTACATTCTTTTTATTTATCTAATGGATTACAGGAATTTAGACATATAAAAGATTGTGATTGTTTAGATATGAGAAAATGTCATAGAGAAAAATTGGAAGAAACATATCATACAGGAACGAATTTTGAAGTAACTTTAGATGTAGGACAATGTATTGGACAATGTGATACAGGAAGTTTATGTAATAAAGAAGTTGTAGTAAAACAGATTAAAAGTCCTTATGGATTACAAAATATTAATATTATAGAGGGTTGTTATTGTTAATTTGATTTCTTTTTATTAGATTTCTTTTTATTAGATTTCTTTTTATTTGATTTCTTTTTATTAGATTTCTTTTTATATAATTTACCAACTCTTAAAGGATTATTAAGTTTATGTTCGTTTTCAATAATATATTGTAACATTGTGGTTCCCTTTACATAGTTCTTTTGATTAAGATTGCCTCTAGGAGGTACATATACAATGTCGCCGTGATCGTTTATATATTCGTTAAGTGTTAATTTAATATGATTAACAGAAGTTATAAATTTATCTGTGTCATCTTGCATAATTTCACTTATAGATTTATCTTTATTTTCAAGAATTAATTGTAAACAGTTAAAATATTTTTGTCTTAACTCGTGATCTTTAATAAAAGCAAATGCTTCTTCATTACTATTAAAACAATATTTTCTGGACGTTTGAGACACTTGCGCAGGAGAAATATGTAATTTATCATAGATATTTAATGGTTGTGGAAAAACATACCAAAACCAGTGTTTTTTTTTTTCACCATCTTCTAATTCTTTTTTTGCTAATTTATATCCTCCCTTACTTTTGCTTGCTTTTTTAAAATCATCTATAAATTGTTGTACTTTTCTTTTTGGGACATTTATTTTTGTCGAAGGTTTAAAATTATCTATAACTTTGTGTTTTGTATTTTGTAAACGAAAAGAACTTTGACCCCTAGAAAGAATACCTCTATTATTTGGCTTTCCTACTCTACTTAGTGAACGAGCACTGGTACCTCCTTGAGAAACAGAAACACTTGGGTTTCGCGAACAAAGCCTATTCATATCAAAATCATTTTTTCTTTGCTGTGGTACTCCTCCTACGGGAGTAGTAATAATTCCATAAGTGCTTTGTGTATGCTTTTTTAAAAATGCTGCTTGTCCACTGCCTTTTATTATATTTCCATTACCAGCATACGTACTAGCAGTATAATCATAATTTTTTAAATTTGCCCCCCATAATTGTATAATATTTGGTTTATCCAGTCTTTTTAGACGTCCGAACTTAACTCTTGAAGAATCCTTTTTATGTAATTCATCCATTTTTTTATCTAAATGTTGTATAAATGTTTTATAATCTCTTTTATTTTTCCATTGGCCAATAGCGTATCCTTTACCCATATTCGTGGTTTTTTTATCATCGGAAGGTATAATAATTTCTAAACTGGGATTAGCAACTAGCATTCTATGCAAACATAAAAATCTATTATTACAATGTTCTATCATATTATCTAGGTCGGTTCTACTTGGTTGTCCTCCCCAAGCACTAGCACCCGAACTACTTGACTGTCCTCCCCAAGCACTCGCAGCAGAAGATATCTCCGTATCCGATAATCTGATACTTAATATTGTGTTCGTTTTTATATTTTGTTGATGTCCAGTTTTATTGTCTGTATTAATATGAATTTGGTAATTATTGCCTTTTATTTTTATAATGAAATATTTAAACCCTTCACGTATATTTTCATTTATTACTTTACTTGGATTTTGACCCATTACATTCCATTGTTTTCTTTCATAAAATTCCCAATATTTTTCCATTTTATAATATATAAATATAAAATAAAAATGACTATTTAAAAATAAAATATTATTTATCACATAAATGAATTTAAAAAAAATAATGATTACTTTATTTCTATTAAATGTCTTTACTGTTAATGCTTTTAATGATATAGAAATATTTAATATAAATACACATACAAATACTAGTAATGGGACAGATAAGCATAATAATTATTTTAATCAGAATGTAAAATTAAGATTTTACGAAAATATGGAAGAATGTTTAAATAACGAGGATATTCTATTAAAAACGAATAATAATTATGATATGGATTGCAATTGTCTAAATACTTCTCAATGTATGAATACATTATTTAATTCCAGTGATTTTAAATCTCAAAAATGGAAACTAAATAATACTTTTGTAAATGGTTCACAATGCGAGTTTAAAAATGGGAGAATATGTGATATGTGTGGTTCATATTCAGTAAGGGCAGATATAGTATTATTTGGCAATATATGTATAAATAGACAGATATCTAATATTTTATTAATTTTATTTATTATGTGTGGTTGTATTACGTGTGTTTTTGGACTTGTATATTGTATGTATAATATTATATTTAATTCAGATGGTAATCATGTTTTAATAAGAAGACGTAGAGGATATAGTAATTTAATAAATAATACAGAGAAAAATACAGGTAAACCTCCTTCTTATAATGGAACTATCTAAATTATATTTAAAAAATAATATTTAAAAAGAAATTTATAATTAAATTTATAAAAATTCAATTATAAATGTCTAAATTATTTTACTTGTTTGCTTTGATAGTTCCTATTTTGGGAAGTAATTTTGATTATAAGATAAATAATAATACACAAGTCGATTATTTATTATCATATGGTGATATAGGAGGTAATGATTATATGTTTAGTACTGGAAATGAAAATAATTATTTAATAAATAATACAGTAAATAATGCAACAGAATGTAGGTGGAATTGTGCGTATGACGATAATTGTTTAGGTATTTTTGAGAATTATACAGGTGATTATGAATGTAGGGCTTTATCTAATTTAGGGGAACCTGTTGAAACTAATACAACTGTTTATAGTTATATTAAGGTTAAACATAGTATATTTAAGGAATATAAACATTCTATAGAAGGATATTTGTGGGATGTTCCGGAAACTAATAAAAATTCAACATTATATCTTGATTTAAATCATAATGGTATTTTAGACGAAGGGGAACCAAATCAAGAAGTTATGGCAAATACTGCTTTTACTTTTGATAATTTATATGAAGGTATGTATTTACTAAACCAAATAGTTCCAGATGGTTGTTATCAAATTTATCCAGGTTTAAATGGAACATTCGAACATTTAAAAGGTGATGGTTTTGTAGATAATGTAGTTAGATATATTCATTATGGACATCATAAGCATTCAGATGTTCACGGTGGTTTTATTAATGATATTGAAAAAAATGAATATTTAAATAATAATTTTAGTATGATATTAGGAGATAATAATAATACATATTTATCTTTTTATCCAGGATATAGTATAACATTTTCTTTCATAGATGAATCGGTAATGAATAATCAAGGTGATGATATATTTATTGATACGTACGAAAAATCAAACGTAAAGGTAAATGTAAGTATAAGTAGCGATGATATTAATTTTAATTTCATAGGTGTATTAGATATTTCTAATTTTACTCATAATGAAGGAGATGTAAATATTATGAGACATTCGTTTGATTTAGGAGAGTATGACTATCCTGCTACATTTATAAAGTTGGATTTTATAGGAGGGGACAGTAAAGATAAATTAAATATAATAAGAGTAGGTGTATATGAAAGAAATATATATTTACCTCCATATGGAAATTTATTAAGTATTCCCGAATATAATTTTGTTTTTTTTTATAATGATTGTAATTATTATTTTGATTGTGGTATGTACTGTAATATTAATTTTTATTATAATGACCATTATTATTCTTGTTTAGAAGGTTGTAATTTATTTAATGAAAATAATAGATGTAATTGTTTAGATTATAATGGAACAATGATTTTTTATGATTATTATGACGACGACCAAGTAGGAGACGGAAGTTTTAATTTCAATATGTGTGATCATGGATGTAATTATCAAATGTCCAGATACATATATCCAAATTATACTATTATAGAGGATAGTATTGGATTAATGAAAAGTAGAATTTTTAATGAACAAAATATGACTGTAGACAGTTTAGTTGAACAATGCGATAGTGATGAAGTTTGTGGAAGTATTTCTTTAGGATTAAATGGAGAAGGAAATCTTTATAATTCACATAGACATATTCATAATCATAACTATACTTTTATTAAAAAGAATAGCCATGATACTACCACTTTAACAACTACAACACTAACAAGCACTACAAATACACTAACAAGCACTACAAATACACTAACAAGCACTACAAATACACTAACAAGCACTACAAATACACTAACAAGCACTACAAATACACTAACAAGCACTACAAATACACTAACAAGCACTACAAATACACTAACAAGCACTACAAATACACTAACAAGCACTACAAATACACTAACAAGCACTACAAATACACTAACAAATACTAGTATTAATATAGTAGAACCGAATGGTTCTTCTTCAACAAGTAAAAATACTAAAAGACAATTAACAGGCCTTTATGTAGTATTGGGTGTTTTGGGTAGTATTATACTTATATTTGGAATAGTAATGATATGTGTAAATTATACCAATAAGAAAAAATTAAATAATTTGGAAATACAAAATAAAAATAATGGAGTAATAAGTTATGATAATCCATTATACAATACAGGGAAAGACGTGAAATTTGAAGATGAAACTCCTTATGATTACCAAGATGTAAATGTAAACTCCGTTGATAAAAATTATATAGAGATAAGAGAGAGTTCTGATGTTTAGTTTAATTTACAGAGTTATTAATTTACAGAGTTATTAATTTACAGAGTTATTAATTTACAGAGTTTTTAATTTACAGAGTTATTAATTTACAGAGTTATTAATTTACAGAGTTTTTAATTTACCTTTAAAGTCATAAATATTATTATAATTTTTTATTTTCATAATACCTTCTAATTCTTTTAATATTCTTTTAAAGCAATTAGTATTTTCTTTATAAAATTGTGTTCCTATTTGTATTAAATCCGCACCACATAAAATATATTCAAATGCGTCTCTACCAGTTTCAATACCACCGCAACCTATAATATTAATATTTTTATTTAATTTTTGGAATTGGACATAGAAATTCCTAACATTACTTAAACCAGTTGGTTTAACATAACTGCCACCGATTCCTCCTATACCTTCTTTTGGTTTAATAACTGTTGATTCGGTTTCATAATTTATAATAAGGCCATTACCAATGCTATTAATACAAGTGATAAAATTAATAGGGTATTTTACAATTATATTTGCGACTGTTTCGAAGTGGTCTAATTCAAAATAAGGTGGTAATTTTATACCTAAAATAGGTTTATTTTCCATATTATAGGATATAGTTTCATATATGGTACATAATTCATTTAAATATGTATTAAGACACTTGAAATCATACGCGAGTTGTCCTTTACCTACAATATTAGGACAAGATAAATTAATTTCAATTCCGTCTATTTTTTTATTGAAATTTTTGACGGCTACTAAAATATTAGTTAAAATGAGTATTGTTTTTTCTAATGTCATTCCTGTCATAGAAATAATATATGGTTTTTTTATTTTTTCAGATGATTTAATATAATATTGATGTCCTTGATTAGGTAATCCCATAGAATTAATAGAACCTAACATATGATCATAATATCTTGGTTTTTCATTTCCTTCTCTTTTTTCAAATGTAGCAGTTTTAGTAACAACACCACCCGCTGAGCTATCGTCTATTGCGATTAATTCTTCTTCCATAGAACATATGGGGCCAGAGGCATTGAGAATACATGTAGAGAATTTGGTATTAGAAATATGTGATGATAAATCCATTTTATAATATTTTTAATTTCTTTTTAAGTAAAATATTTTAATCTTCTAAAAAATTATCGAATTCTATTCCCGCAATTTCGTCTAATCTCTGATACATTATTGCTTTTTTTTTCTTCTTTTCTTTGTAATGAAAATATAAGATTATTGCGATTGCGTGTATGATTATGATATAAATAATACTAAAGATAAGTCTAACTTTAGAGCAATATTGATTAGTTAAATTATATTGATATTGATAATATGATTGGTTATATAAAGGTAAGCATTTTTTTTCATTATTTTTATTAAAAGATAAGAATTGTTCATATTCCAATAAATCTGGATTATTATCTAAAATTATATTTTGATTTATTTTACGAATACATTTTTTTCTACCTGTAAAACAATTACAATTTACAGGAATCCTTACTAAGTCATATAAATATGTTGTATTATTATGACATAATGACTTATTATAATATAAATTTACACTTATAGATTGAACATTATTAAATTTCGACGATTCAACAGGAACATAATAAAATAATAAGATAAATAAAAATTTATTCATAAATATATTTATAAGATTGATATAGTAAATATAATAAATTAAATTTAAATTATGGAATTATTAACAAATTTAAATAGTGAAAGTGAAAGTGAAATAGAAGAAAATGTATTAAATGAAAATATATTAGAAGAAGGGATACAAAATATTCACGAATGTCGTATTTGTTATGAAAATGTATTAAAACCACAAAAATATTGTGATTGTAAGGGTAGTATGGGTAATATTCATTTAGAATGTTTATTAAAGTGGTTGGAAGTAGACAATAAAAGTGTTAATTACAAATTAAAAATAAAAAAAAATTGCGAGTTATGTAAAAAGGAAATAAATATTTTGATATATAAACATTATACATATTATATCACTATTTTTGTGTTAATGATATTTTATGTAGCTTCTTTGAGTATCATTTATAATTTTATTAATATTCAAGAAGTAAATGAAGACGGAATATATTTTCTTTTGTTATTCTTCTTGTTAGGTATTTCTTATTATTTTATACTATTATTTTTTACTCAAAAATGTTTTAAGAATAGAATTTTAATTAGTTAAAAAAATAAATTAATATAATTTTATTATAATAATGAGTGAAGGAAAATATGATTTAGAATATTGGAATAAAATACAATCTTTAAGAAATCTAAATTTAACAGTAGAATCTATTATTAAAGAAGATAAAAAGAAACAAGAAGATACTCGTAAAGTTGTAAAAATGTTATTAATTTCAATTAATAATAAAGATATGTTAGAAGGTGGATGTGTATTATATAATAAGAGTACAATATTGAGATTTGGGATGAATATTTTTTTTAAGTATTTTGTTTCAACATTTAACAAGTATTGTAAATGATGTTTCAACATTTAACAAGTATTGTAAATGATGTTTAACATTTAACAAGTATTGTAAATAAATATAAAATTGATAAATTTTTTTATTTAAAAATGTTAAATTATATATTTAGTAATCTGTTGATGTTAAATGGAACATTTTTTTAAAATAGAGAAAAAGATAAAAAAAGTTGAAATAAATGAAAATGATTTATATATAAATAAAAATATTCCGAAAAAACTTTCTGATTTCATAATACATAATAATATTGCGAAAAAATTATTAAATATATTGAAAGACGATAATATTCTAAATTTATTTTTATATGGTGTTTCGGGTAGTGGGAAATATACTCTTTCAAGATTTTATATTCAAACATATTATAAAGATATATGTAGTTTAGAATTAAAAAATTTTAAGAATGATAGTAAGGATATAGATTATTATAGGAGTAAATATCATTATGAGGTAATTTTTAGTAACTACAATTTTAATGATACTAAGTTTGTTTGTGCTTTTATGGATAAAATAGTAAATAAAGATAATTATTCATTTACAAATAAAAAGAATATTATTTTATTAAAAAATGTAGATTTATTGAAATCTTCAGTATTTAAAATTATAATATTTTATATAGAGAGATATTATTTATTCAATATCTTTATTGTAATTTCGAATAAGTTATTTGAAAGAAAGTATATGGGATATTTTTGTCCAATTAGGGTACCTTTGCCAAATGAAGAAGAGATTAAAATTTTATGTAAAGATATATGTAATAGTGAAAATATAAAGATAAAAAAAACAGAAGTAGACGAAATTATAAAGATTAGTGAAAGAAATATAACTAAATTAAATGATATAATAGAGTATTCTTATATTAGTGGAAAATATGAAAAACATATTGATCCTATAAATGATAAATTAAAATTTTTGTATAAAATAATGAAGAAAAAGAATATTAATTCTTTAATAATAATAAGAGAATTATTACAAGAATTATTAGTAGAAAATATTAAACCAGATATTATATTAAAGTATTTATTATCTAAATATACAAAAGATTATAATTCGGAAAAAATAACATTCAAACAATTAACAGACACGATAGTATTATTAAAAGATTGTTCGTATAAAATAAATAATGGTTTAAGACCTATAATAAATTTAGAATATTGTTTAATAGAGATTATTGATTTATTGTAAAAATAAATATTTGTTAATTATATATGGAAAAATCTAATAAAAAATTAAAAAAAAAATGTAATACTAAAAAAATTAAAACCCAAAAGGTTATTTTCCCGGAGGAACGGAAAAGAGTTTTAATAGTAGAAAATCCGCAAAATTGTTTTTTTACGGGTGGTTCAATGGGATTTATTAAAAAGTTAGAGGAGAAAAGACTAATTGAATATATAAATAAGTTGATTAATTTACAAACGTTGGATCCTAAATATGTGAATTCTTCTCAATCGGGTATGTTAATGGAAAGAGGAAAATTAGAAAAAATGTTAGGGGATAATAAGAAAGGTGTTAAATCAACAGGTTCCAGAATGAAACATTTTTTTGATTATATAATATTTACTCAAGTATGTAATACTCCTGATCATTGGACTTTTTCAAGTCACCATTATTTGCGAAATTTAAAATATAAATATTTTACTGAGATTAACGAAGAAAGAAAAAGTTATTTTAAATGTGATTCCAAAAAAGGAAAGGATAAATGTAAAGGTGATTATTTTTTATTACCCGACCACGCATTAACAGACGGAAGTGATAAATTTGTTTTAGGTGGTAAGGAGGTTCACGGTATAGATTTCCACCAAGATTTAGATACTAGTAGTTTATTTAGGCCTAATTCGCAATATAGTAAAGGTATTTTTATAAATGAACCAGAATATCATAATAGAGGATTTGTAGTTTCCAAAGGTAGTGTTACTAAATCCCCATATTCCGCGTTTAAGAATACATTAAATGATGATATTTGTTTGGCAGATTTTTTAAAGAAAAATGGTATAAACTCTATGTATCTTTGTGGTATAGGTCGTGAAAATACTATAAAAAGAACATTATTAGATAGTTTAAATTTTAGATTTATAATGGAAAGAGTATTAGTTTATAATGCGACTATGCCTATATTAGTTGAACCGATTACAGAAGAAGACGAAGAAGTGAAAATGGTTTTAAGTGAAAATTCTTGGTCAGAAAGATTACAACAGAAAGGTATAATAGTACAAAACGCAGAAGAAGTTTTTAATATTGAAGATGTTATAGAAACAAAATATGATAAATCGAAGGTATCCGAAGGTGTAAATAGTATGGTATCTGTATTTAAAAATAGTAGGTCTCCTCCACAAATGAATATTAAAGAATATTCAAAATTAATAAAAAAGAGGCCTAAATCAAAAAAAAATAATAGAAATAATAAAAATTTATATAATAAAAAGAATAATAAGACTTCCAAAAATAAATAATTTAGTAATTATAATCTATTCCTCGACTTTTAAAAAATAAAAAATCATTTTCAAAAAAGGAATATACTTTTTGTTTTATTTCTTTATTATAAAAATATTTAGTTTTTACATTAAAATTATAATAAAAATTAATATTTAAGTCATATACATTTTTATTAAAGTCTTTATTAAATTTATTTCTTTCGTGACCTTCTTTTTTATTTATTATATATTTAATTATTTTTTTATTAAAAAGTTTTTCAATATATTTATAGTCTATATTTTCTATATCATAACATATAAATTTATTTGCTTTTAATATATATTCTTTATCAAAATTTATCTCAGTTTGTAGAGTAAAATGGTTTGGTTCTATGAAATCCCATTTATTTTGTATTAATTTATCAACAAATTTTGAAAATGTAAGTATATTGTATTTCCATAAATATCTTAATTGGTCATTTTTTCTGTATTTATCCAAAAATCCAGATATTAATCTTTTATATGGATTTCTTAAAAAAATAATTATTATATAATCTTCTATATTTCTAGGTAATTTATATTGATAATCTTCTATTAAATGTATACGTGGATTAATTTGTCCATACTCCAAATACTTAAATATTCTAATTATTTTACTCGAACCACATTTATTATTGAAACCAAATATAATTTTTTTTTTATTAGATACTAAATAAAACATATATTAATATTACATAATAATACAACACTTATTTTTTCCACTTATTTCTTTTTTTTCTTCTGTTTCTAAATTATGAAAAGTTTTTAATGTAATTTCATTTTTTATTAAACTTTCATTTATTTTTTCTACTATTTTTGTAAAAACTAAATTTATAGAATCTATATCTTTAATTGAGGTTTCTGAATATTGTATATCTTGATTTTTACAAAAATTTTTTAATATTTTTAAATCGACAACTCTTTTTTCTTCCATATCTTTTTTATTACCGACAATATATTTAATAATTTTTTTATCTTTATTTTGATATTCTACTTCATTTAACCATTTATCTAAATTAACAAAGGATTTATGGTCCGTTATATCATACATAAGAATAATAACGTCAACTTCTCTTAAATAACTCCTAACAATATTTGCGAATTTCTCTTGTCCTGCAGTATCCCAAATATGTAATTTAAATTCTTTATTATCATAATTATATATCATATGTCTAAAGTCTACTCCTATAGTAGATAATTGCGAAGAAATACTTTCTTGATCTATATATGTATTAAGAAAACTTGTTTTTCCTACATTATAATTTCCTACTATACCAATTTTAACCATATAAATTTTAGACATTAGAATATACTATTATATAATATTAAAAAAATAACAATAAGATTAAATCATATATAGTCATAATTAAATATATTCCTTACAAATACCGAATGTTTTCCTATGATATTTAGAGATACCATTTTCTTTTATTGCGCCTATATGTTTCTTAGTTCCGTAGCACATATTACTTTCCCAATCATATATTTTTAATTCTGGTTCTTCTTCTATTAGTTTTTCAATATATTCGTCATGATATACTTTTGCGAGAATACTAGCCGCACTAATAGATTGGTATCTATCGTCCCCCTTTATAAAACATTCGTGTGGTATTAATTCTCCATTATGTATATATGGTTTAAAGTAATTTCCGTCTATTAAGAGAAAGTCTGGTTGGACATTAAGTTTCGCAATTGCTTTTCTCATTGCTAGTTGCGATGCTTGTAGGATATTAATTTTGTCTATTTCATTATTATCTACTGACGCAACCGCATAATCAATTGCGTATTCTTCTATATAATATCTAAGTAAATTTCTTTTTCCCTTACTAAGTTTTTTACTATCTTTAAGAATAATATTTGGGTCTAATTGTTCTTCTTCATTGGGCCAAATGACCGCCGCAGCATAGACTGGTCCAGCAAGACAACCTCTTGCTACTTCGTCAACTCCTGCTTCTATAAGTGTTTTATCGTTATATAAAGCCATATTTAATTTTTTATTAATAATAATTTATATATCAATTTTATTTCTAAATCACTTAAAAAAGATATCCTTATTGTTAATTAATTGTTTTAAAATGAAAGAATATTATAATATCTTAGGATTAGATGAAAAATGTGATAAAAATGAAATCAAAAAAGCATACCATAAAACAGCACTAAAATACCACCCTGATAAAAGTAAAAATACTGAACATTTATTTAAAGACGCAGTTGAAGCATATGAGGTATTATATGATGATTCAAAGAGAAGAAAATATGATTTGAGTAGAAAATTGAAGCAAGATTATAAGTTTGTATTACCTCCTGAAATTTTAAATTTTTCAAAATATTTTTTCAGCGAGGAGAATATTAATAAATTTTCGGGTTTCGCGTCTATAATTAATAATGGTTTAAGTAATTTAAGCAATAATTCTAAATTTGACGATTTATTTACAATGTTATTAGATAGAATAAGAAATAATAATTTGGCAGATTTATATAAAGAATATAATGATTTTAGAAAATTTTATAAAGTGAATAGTACTCATATTCCTAGAAAAAAAGAAAATAAACCTAAAAATGATTTAGACGATAAATCAGATATAGGTAAAAAACCAGATATAGGTAAAAAACCAGATATAGGTAAAAAACCAGATATAGGTAAAAAACCAGATATAGGTAAAAAACCAGATATAATAAATAAATTGAAAATACCAAAAGAGATACCTAAATTAACTAATATTATAGAAGAAACGCAAGATATAATAGTAAATATTAAAGTTAGTTTAGAGAATATTTATAATAATATTATTAAGGTTGTAGATTTAGAGGTAAATGAAAAATGTTCTTTATGTAATGGTTTAGGTTTATTAGAAAAAGAAGAAGATATTAAACAACAATATCGAAATAGTAGGAATAAGAAGAAAAAAGGAAAAGGTAAGAAAAGTCTTAGAAAGAATGATAGTTATTTAGAGAAAACAATATGTAATAAATGCTCGGGGAAAATGTTTAATAAGAAAACAAGTAAATTTACAATAAGCACTAATGTAGATAAAATTTGTTATCATAATTGTTATTATATAAATAATGAAAAAGGTTATTGTGATATGATTTTCAATATTAAACAGAAGGAAAGTTTTATTAAGAGAAAGGATCGATATGATTTAGCAATAAATTATAATATTTCATTATATGAAATGTATTTTGGAGGTAACTTTTATTTAAATTATTTAGATAGTAAAACTTATAAAATGGTATGGGAAGGTTTTGGAAATAATGATAAAGAAAATAGTAAAAAAATAGAAAATATGGGTTTAACAATTCAGAATGATGAGGATTTAGATATAAGAGGTGATTTGTATATTAATTTTAATTTAGTATTACCCGATTATGATAAAATGTTAAAGTATTCTAATATAGAGATTTTAAAGGAAATATTTGATAATAAGAGTATTGAGAATAATATAGGTAGTAGTAATTCAAATGCGAGTGATAAGGTTAAGGAATATAATGTTATAAATATTGAATAATATAAAATATTTCTTAAAAACTAATATAAAAATGTCTTGAAAAACTAATTTTTATAATATAAAAATGTCTTGAAAAACTAATTTTTATAATATAAAAATGTCTTGAAAAACTAATTTTTATAATATAAAAATGTCTTGAAAAACTAATTTTTATAATATAAAAATGTATATAATAATTATATTATGAAGAAAAAATATAATTTAGGTGTTGATTCAAAAAAGTTAGTAAAATTTATTGAATCCATAAAAAAAGATAAAATTCAAAAAGATTTAAATTTAACTAACTTAATTACATTTTTATCTTCTAACTATACAGAATTTAGTAAAAAAGAAATTAAGTTATTCAAGAAAGATAAAAAGATAAAAAGAAATAATGTTTTTATGGATAATATTGATACTTGTGGAACTACTTCGGGTGTAAATAAAAATAGATATTTGCTAAATATAGAGTTAGTACTAAGTTTTTTGAATAAAAATAACAAAGAAATTATTTTAAAAATGTTAAAACTTCATAAATATCCCGAATATAAAAAACAAGAATTACTCATTTTTTTAGATAATCTTAAAAAATATGATAAGGAATATATTATAGAATGGATGAACCTAAATGGTATTGAATTAATGCGTTCTTTATATATATTTCTATTAAACAATAAATTACCTAAACAGGTATATCAAATATTAGGGGAAGAGAGAGAAATATATGGGGAATTTACTTCTTTAGATATTCAGGAGGAAATAGAACTAAGTTTACCTAAATTATTAAATAAAACATATAGAATGGATAATTTAGATATAAAATTAATAATGAATTCTAGAGAGAAAATAAAAATGAATAAAGATTTTGTCAAAAGATGTTTTTTTTTACATTATTTATTCAAAGACACTAAACCACTAACTATTAAATTCTGGTTATCCGGAATAAAAAAATCATTACCTAAACCAAGAGAAGAAATATATTTAGGTCCAAAAGAGGTAAATTCAGGTTGTAGTAATAAAGTAGAAATAACATTATGGAGAAAAGAGGAGGTTAGTAAAGTATTAATACATGAAATAATACATCATTTAGATTTGGAGAGTTTTTATGATTTAATACAAATACAAGAATATATTTATAGTAAATTTGATATTAGAAGTAGTAATAAAATAAATTTTTTTGAAAGTTATACGGAAATATGGGCCAATATTATAAATATTTGTTTATTAGTATTTTCTGGGGAAAAAGATATAAAAAAATCAAATAGTATCAGGAAACCCAATAATATTAGGAAACCCAATAATATTAGGAAATCAAAAAAAAGATTTAATGCTAAGAGTAATGATATATTAACTAATATAATAGATTTATTGAATATAGAATTATCATTTAGTTTGTTTCAATGTGCTAAGATATTACATTTTTATGGTTATAGAAGTTTTAGAGAAATGTATAATCCAAATGGATGGAATGAAGAAGAAAAAACTAATAAATATTATCAAAAAAGTAATGTTTTCTCTTATTATATTGGAAGGAGTTTACTATTTTATAATTTTAATAGGTTTTTAGAAGAATGTTTTAGGTATAATATAGAATCAGTAATGGAGAATAGAATACCAGCAAGTATTTATATACAAATAATGGAGGATACCATAAATAATACTAATTATATAAATGAAATAGATAATTTGATTAATAAAATGGATCATATAAAAGAAAATAGTTTAATAAGAAAATGTATGAGGTTTTCAGCAGTTGAATATAATTTTATGTTATAAATTTATTTTTTATATAAGACTTGTTTTTTACCGTCTTATTCAAGACTTGTTTACAACTTATTTTAAGACTTGTTTACATCTTAATTCAAGACTTGTTTACAACTTATTTTAAGACTTGTTTACATCTTAATTCAATACTTGTTTACAACTTAATTTAAGACTTGTTTACATCTTAATTCAAGACTTGTTTACAACTTATTTTAAGACTTGTTTACAACTTAATTTAAGACTTGTATATAATAATAATTCCTGTAATTACTATTATTATGCCTAATATTCTATCCATATTTATTTTTTCTTGTAGTAATATTAAAGATAGGAATAGTGTAGTAACTATAATGCCTGCTTCTAATATTGCGATTAACCAGTTTGCGTCTTTTTTGTATAATAAGAAAATATATAAAAATGTTGTTATTAGTTCTATAAATGATGCAATAATAATAAGATTAACAACTTTTTTATCAGTTTTAATTAGTTCTAATCTTTTTTCTTTATTAAACAGAAGGTATAATAATACACATAACAAACCAAATATAGAAAGGAATAGAATTTTAAGTATAACGAGTGTTTTATAATCGGTGAAATTAGATATTTTTTTGTAGAAAACGAACATTAGAGACCATAAAAAAACAACACTAATAAGTGATAATATAACTTTATTCATATTAATATGTATGAGGATAAAAATATTTATATAAAAAATTGAATTTAAAGGTATATATATTTATATATTATATTACTTAATAATGGGTATCAAAGACTTGAATAAGTTTATAACAATATTTGCTCCAGGAGCAATAAAAAAAGTAGATATATCTAAATATAAAGGGAATGTATTGGCTGTAGATACCAGTATTTTCTTATATAAATTTAAATATTCTTATAAATTATTAGATTCTTTTCTTCAACAATACGTTCATTTTAAGACGGAAGGAGTTGAATTAATATATATATTTGACGGTCCTCCTCCCAAAGAGAAGGAATACATTTTAGAGATTAGGAAAAATAGCAATGACAAAAAAAACAGTAAAATTAAAGATTTAGAGTTAAAATTAAGTGAAATGAAATTAGATAATACATCATATAATACAGTAGATAATCCAGAAGAAAAAAAACAGGAAATTAAAAATTTAGATAAACAACTTAAAGAAGCAAAGAAAAGGTTTATAGTTATTACGAAAGAGGATATCAATAATGTAAAAAGGTTATTTGATATTATTGGAGCAAAATATATACTAGCTAAATGTGAGGCAGATACAGTTTGTTGTGATTTATATAAGAGAGGAATAGTTCAGGGTTGTATATCGAATGATATGGATTTTCTTCCTTCTGGAACTGGTATATTAATAAGGAATTATAATTTAGGAAATATGGTAGATGAATATAATTTAGAGAAAGTATTGGAACTATCAGATTTAACATATGATAAATTTGTGGATTTCTGTATTTTGTGTGGCTGTGACTATACTTGTAAAATACATAGGTTAGGTTTTACAACTGCTTATAAAAGTCTAAAAAAATATGAGAATATTGAAGAAATTATAGAAAATCTTTGTATAAAAGAAGAGAAATACAAATTACCAGAAAAATTTAATTATGAAGCAGCGAGAAAACTGTTAAAAAATGAAGAAAATAAGTTAGAAGAATATGAAATTATGAATAATTCTTTTATAGTAAATGAAGAAGAAAAAGTGAATAATATTAAATTTATTTTACAAAATACAAGGTATTCTTCTATTCAATTGAATAATAGATTAAAAATAATATTTAGTAATATTAAATGAATATAAAAAAAAAAATATTAGATTATGTAAATGATTTGTTATTATTTTATCCCGAAAGTAGATTATTTTTATTTTTATTTTTAATATCTTATTTATTTGGTTTATTAAAGGACGTTGGCGTAGTTATATCTGTAGGTCAAATTTTTATATTATTAATAGGTTTGAGGAGTATTCGTTGTATGATAGACGGGGGGTGTCATAGTGATGTTTATTTTTTTTTGTTTGCATTTGCTTTTACCAATATTATCTTAGTAGTATTATATGATTATTTTTTATTAGTGTTTCCAGAAACAACTAAAAAGATATTAAAAGATAGAGTTGTTGATTCCCCATATTATGTGATATCAAAGGAAATGGTAAATGATATACCTGGTTTCAAAAAATAAAAAAATAAAAAAATAAAAAAATAAAAGAATAAAAAAGAATAAAATATTATTTCATTTTATTTATTTTCCTATAATATAATATATTATAAAGTATGTGGTTATTATATATTATATTATCTGTAATAGTAATAGTATTACTATTATATATATTAAAGAAAAAACAAAAACAAGAAAATTTCACAGATGAGAAACATGAATCGAATCAATGGTGGGATAGTTGTGTGTCTTGTGATGATAGTGGAAGAAATGTAAAGAAAGAAACGATTGAAAATATTCTAGATACTTGTCAGGGAAAAACAAATCATTATATAGAAACTTCAGAAGATAATTTTACTGATTTAAGTAATATTAAATTAGAATATGAAGGACACCAAGATATAATTACAAAATTTGGGAATAAGTCTTTATTTGTCGAAGATACAGATAAATCTCCCGAAAATCACGAATACGAGGTGAATGTACAAGATTTATTATCTAAACCTCTTACAGGAAATGGTAAAACAATATATCAAAATAAAGATATGAAAGATTTTAATAAGGATGGTTTAAGTAAAGGTCTTAGAGAAGATAAACCAAACGCAAGTTCTATTGAAAATATAAAAACATTAGAAGATTATTATAAATATCAAATTACAAAGAAAAAAAATTATGTTTCATATAAAAATGGCGATTTACAAATTAATAATGAAGATGATAGATTTACAGATATTTCAGACGGAAAATATTACGATGGAGAAGAATACGTATATTTAAAAGGACATACTGAAGATAAAGCTGGAATACCCGAAAAATTTGTAATAAATAATATAGGTTTTAGTGATTTATTTTCTACTCCTCATATTAATCAAGAAAGCACTGATAATTTAGTTTCAAGAAGTTTACATTCAGATAATGGGGAGTCAGTGGATAGTATAGAAAATGGAAAATGTATTCGTGGTAAATCTTGTTGTGAAGGGGGGAAAGAATGTTATCCAGCATATAACGATGATATAACTTCTGGTCCTTCCAAAACAGATAACAATTTCCGTCCTAGAATGGTTACAGCTGCTTGTAAACCTTGTCCGGTAGGATTAATGAATACATATTCATTTCCAAGACCTGGTATTAAAAAAAATTATTTCAGTAATATTGGTGGATTTTATACTAATAAAGGGGGTGAACCAATTGAAGGGGATGTAAAGAGTAATTTGTCAAATATGTTATCACCTATAAACGGAAAACATAAAGACGGTTATAAACATTGTAAAGCGTGTAGTTTTCACGCCGGTTGTAGATATGACGAATTGGGAAGAGCACGTAATACTCATTTTGAAGCACAATCTTGTATTAATGGTAATGATAGGATTTGTAAACCTTGTAGAGTATGTAAAATGGGAACTGAATATATTGAAAAAGGTTGTGGGGAAGGTGGAATTACAAGTGATACTAAATGTGCCAAGTGTTCTAAGTGTAAAGAAGGAACTTTTAAAGTTGCGGGTTGTGCTACTTATAATTCATTTTTCGATACACATTGTATTAAAATGTCAGATTGTAAGGGTAAACCTAAAACAGACGACGAAACTAGTCCCGATTATTTCGAAGACCCTGGAGAAGGTAAAAGATTTTATATGACAGACGGGGGTTATCCAGGGGGTCATAAATTCGGTGGTAAAAGTAAATCAGATTCTAATTCTTCAGGAATGAATGGAGAAGAATTACCTAATCCATATTTTGGTAAAGACAGAAGTTGCCGAAAATGCGATATATGTCCAGAAGGTACTAATATGATAGGAGACGGTTGTACTGGAATAAATAGTACCAAAAATTCAATATGTCAGAGATTAATACCAGTAGATAAGTATGTAAATAAATTAAGAACTTGTGATAAAGGTAAATTTTTTGATAGACAATTATTAAGACAAAAGTTGACTTATGATTTTGAAGCCCTAAAGCAATCTGATATGGTAGATAAAAGAGTTATAGAATTTTATGAAAAAGATAAGGAAATAAGAGATAGTTTAGAAGAATCGCAAAAGAATGATATTAAATTTTATAAGGATAATCCAATGCCAGAATTTTCGGATGAAGATATAATAGAAATGGCTTGTACTGATTGTAAGAAATGTGAAGTTGGAACTTACACAAATCCTAAAAATAGTGGTTGTGTAGGTGATAATGATACTATTTGTATTCCTAAAACAGAATGTAAACCATATGAAATAATAGAAAATGAAGGTGATAATGTAACTGATAGAAAATGCGCCCCTTGTAAATGTCCTCAAGACCAATGGGGTATTGCGAAGTGCGAAGGTAAAAAAATTATAGGTGGTTGCGAAGATAGAACAAAGTGTAATCCAGGTGAATATAAATTCGATGACCCGGTACAATATAGTGATGTAACAAAGGATACAATATGTAAGAAATGTAAGAAATGTCCACCGAATAGTTTTAAACTGGCAGATTGTAATAATTCTACTGATACGGTATGTAAAAATCACAGAGTATGCGGTGATAAACAATATGTTGTTAAAAAGGGAACTGATATTAGTGATACAATATGTAAATGTATAGACGGATTTGAACTTCCACAAGACGAATTTGGAACTCCTAATTTAGAAGCTTCAAATTGTATTCCAAGTAAAGGTAAATGTTGGTCAAATCCTTGTCATCCAAATGCTAAATGTTATGATAGATTTGACGATAAAGGTAATTTTATAGAATATGTTTGTCGATGTAATAATCAAGAAGGTTATATAGCGAGTGGTAAAAAAGGAGTGGGTCCACAAGGTTGTAGAAGAATACCAACTAAACACTCTCACGATTTAATGGGTCTAGCACCTGCAATAGATTATGGGTTATCTGATAATATTAATAAGATAATGACACATATGGATGGAGATTATCATAGAAAATTAGAAGCAAAACATTTACATAAAAATTAAATATAAAATATAAAAATTAAAATATTATAAATAAAAAAATATAAAAATTAAATTAAGGATTTTTTGGAATAGGATATGGTTTATACGGTTCACTATTAACATATGTAGCAGGATTAAATGAATTATTCAAATCTTGTGAAGATTTATTTTGCGATGCGCAAAAAGAGTATGTATTATTATTAAATGTAAGAGAATTTTCATTCATTGTAATTTCATTTAAACAAGATTTTTTTTTTGTTAAATTTTCAACATTTATAGATTGATATGGACTTGTTTTATAACAAATTTTTTTTAATCTTCTATCGCCCGTTTCGCTTATTTTTACCATAGACATAATCATATTACATTTTTGAATTATAACTTCATTTTCTTTTTCATTTCTATTTTTATTATCTAAAAAGGAATTACCATATTCGTCATTATTATTAATTGATAAATATATATCATACTTTCGATTATATAAAAATATAGGTTTTTTTAAATTATCTTTTCCTATATCTATATATCCACTTCCAGCACTATTAAATGAAGTATGTATTTCAAATTCCAATTCTTCATCTCCTAAATCTTCAATATTTTGAATTATAAATGGGTAATTACCTATTTCCTTTTCAAATAATAGTTGTATAGTTGTTGTATTATCAGTATCTATATAATTAAAATTAATTTTAGAAGGTAATAATATACCAATTTTATCATTATTTGAAAGTGTATTTGTAATTGTAAAACTATTAAAAGAGAATGGAGTTCCATCATCATTTATTTTCCAATGATATAATTTATCCAAATTTTCTGTTAAAAATAATCTTACATATTTATCTTTGACACTTCGATAATCTTTTTCGGACCAATCTTTACCGTCACTTGACCCATTTGGTTCATTATCAAATATTGTTAAACTATTAAGAATATATAATTTATTACTAAAATTGGAATAATTATCTATTATATCATGTGATTTTGGAAATTTGGGATAATAAGTTAAAAGTTCCTTAATATTACCCTCTCCGGTTGGTTTATCTTTATAACTACCTAATATATTATATATAGTTAAATCTGTCCCATAAGTATTTTTTGTAGTTTCTGTTATATCATTGATTTTTAAATAAGAATATGGTTTATTGTCTGTGTCTTTATATTTAAATTTACTATAAGATTCTCCTCTAATCTTATTATCTACAGAATCGTCAATTATAATTTCATGTTTTAGTAATAAAAATTTATTTTTAAAAGAAGATTTATCTCTTTTTATATTTTCTAAATCTAGATTATATATTTTCCATTTTTTCTGTCCTCTTCTTATATTACCTTTATTTCTTAAAAATTTTACAATTTGTTGGTTATCTTCTTTAATATTTGTATTGGCACTTAAATAAGAATTATTTTCTTCATTTTTACTTATATAAATTCTTTCATCTCCTCTTAGTGGATTTATTTTAATACCTTTGGGTTTACCATTAACTAAAAATCTTAATTTAATTTTTTCTCCATATTCAATAGGATTAGGATCGAATTCTTCTATATTTTGTTTAGATACTCTAATAATTTGAATATTACTAGTTGTGTTATATGTATTATTATCAGTTGTTCCTAAAAAATCATTATTATCTTCTGGAGTTTCCGAATTATTATTTGATAAATTATATTTTAAATTATTATTATAAATATTGTAAAAAAAACTATTATAAACTCTATTACTCATTATATTTTTAGTATCTTGGTCATTTTCTTTTTTATAAACTGCTATTTTATTTATAGTATCAACACTATAACCACATATATTACCATCACATTTACCATTAATTATTTCGTCTCCGTCTTTTTCAATACATTCATTAAAACTATTATATTTAGGTAAAAAAGGAAGTGTCTCACTTCCAAAACATTCTCCACCTGTTTCATTTGATTGAAAACCATAATACTTATTATTATTTTTACATTTTTCAAATGTATCTTTATTTTCTATGGGATTTTTTTTAAAATCAAAATAATCATTTCTCGCAAAACAACCCATTATTTTACTAATGTTTTCTGCTTCCTTCCATTTACTAGGAAATGCGTTTTTGTTATAATTATTACATTGTTCATCTGGATTTACTATTTTAAATTCGGTTATACCTTCTTTTTTTCCACTATCTATTGCGTACATATCATATAAATCTTTATTATTTGTATTAAAACCTAATTGTAAATCAAATTCATTAATTTTGACTGCTTTTTTATCTTTCATATCATATGGTTCTGCTTTTCTTACTATTTCAATTTTATCATAAAAAGGTAATTCTTTTTTAGAATTAATTCTTTCTATTTGTGGGTGATTTTTACAAAAACTATATTCTTTAATATCGGTAGTTGTGGTTTTACATTCACATTTAAAGGCATTTATATTAAATAAAAATTGTTTTATTCTTTTCCCCGCGAAATTATCTATTGGTTCTTTACAATAATCATTAGAAGACCAATTATTAACCCCTTTTTTAGTATGATCGTAACATTTAAAACCGTGACAATTAAAATTTCTTGTAGTATTTTCAGTATCTATAGTTTCTCCCTTACATTTTCCATCTTCGTCTGGTTCATTTTCAGAACATTTTTTTCTCCAAATAATATCATCTGAACATGAGTAAGGATATTCTTTAGGACATATATTTTCTTTTGGAATATCATTATAACTTCTATTAAATTTTTTATCTTCAAGATAATCTTTATCTATATAATTATTACTATTGTCTTCACTTAATAAATATTTATAATTATCACCTTCTTTATTACATATTTCGTCCATTTCTAATTTTTTTATTACATAAGTATCGTTTTCTTTTTCAACATATAAAAATCTATCGGCATGTTTAATAAAATATTTAATTTCTGTATCATGAGGTTCTTCCTTATCAAAAAATTGTATAATTTTAAAATTACCAAATATTTTTTTTCCTTTACAAAAATTGGTTTTTGTATCTTTACAATAATTTTTTCTTATATTTTCAATATGAGCATGATTTTTCGGATTAATTGAAGGATCTGACTCGGGTTTAATATAATATAATTTTTTAAAATCAAAATTTTTCTGATTATTTGAGTTTATATATATTCCATTTTCTACTCGTAAATTACTATCTTTATCCTTTATATTTTGTTGTTCTATTTTTTTTTCATCAAAATATGTTTCGTCAGGTTTCATATTTCCTGCATCATTAAATCCAAATGGTAATTCTTCGTCTAATTTATCATCATCAATGTATAAATAAATTTTTGAAGGTCTAAAATGTAAACATTCAATAACGTATAGTCCCTCATTATTATTACAAGATTTTTCATTTTCTTGCGGAGATACTTGTAATAATTTTGTTGTTTGTTGTTCAAATAGGTTTTTAAAGTGTTCTTTACTGAAATATATTATACAAAATAATATTAATATTACTAAACATACTAAATATATTTTATGTATTTCTTTCATTAAACTTATAATATAATAATAAAAAAAATATAGAAATTAAAAAAAATTATTAACCAAAAACATTTTCACCACAATATTCTAATACTAACATACCGTCTTTATTTTTATGATTTTCATATATTTGTAAAATAGAATCAGAAGAACAAGGAATAGTATTATTTATAAGAATAAATAAAGCAATATTTGATTCTAATTTTAATCTTTTTCTTATTATTATCATAAATTGTCCTAATGTAATATTATCTGGAACTAAAAATTTATTACAATTTATATCTTGTAGGGATTTGTCTCTTTTACTTCTATATATAAAAAGAGGTATTTTATTAGGATATTTAATTCTAACTTTATCTAAAGATTTTTTCATATCTTTTTTTTTTAATAAATCCATTAATTTATAATTATATTATAAATTAATGGATTTCTCTAAAATTTTTTTCTTTTTATATATTATAAAATGAAAAATAATTGTAATACAATTTTATGTGCAATTGTTGTTGCGGTTTTAATTAATCTTATTGTTCCACAAGTCTTAAAAGGTAAAGGCGGGCACACCGCTTCTGGTAAAACAATTGGTCAAGAAATACGAGATATGATGACTCACCACGCGAATACTCCCGTAAGTAGTAGTATTGTTATGGCGGTTATTGTGGGAGTATCTGTTTGGGTATGTTGTTGTGTCAAATTATAATTAAAATTTATAAATATATAAAAAATTGAAAAGTAATATTATATTAATGTTTCTTAAAGATTAATATATTATTTTAAAGATGTCTAATAAAGAACCATGTTATGAATTCTGTTTACCTGAATATTCATATACATATAATAAAGAATATTCTGTTTATCAATCGTTTTTTCCTACAGGATGTAGATTTTGCGATGATGGATTTGATTATTGCAACGAACCTCCTAGAAATAGTGATTGCGGTTGCTGTGGTACAAGAAATAGACCTTGTATAGATTGTTATACATGTCTTAGTCCTATAGGATTAGCGATAGATCTTATTACATTACCTTTTAGAAGTTTATGTTGTATTTATATACAATGTGATAAGTGTAAATGTAAAAAAGAAACACAAATAGAAGCATATGCTATTTAAATTATATTTAAGAAGGTACCGATTTTTTATCAAATAACATTTTTTTATTTCCGTAATGATATTCTTCAAACAATATCATATCGTCTAATGCCTTACCTGGACCTACCAGAGGTAAACATATTTCCGGTTCCACTATATATTCGCATAATGCTGGACCTTTATGAGATAGAAACTCATTCGTTGTATCTTGTAAATTATTTGTATTATCAACTTTAAAACTTTTTAAACCGAAACTTTCTGCCATCATAGTAAAATCGGGATTATTATTATTAATTGTAGCAGTATATCTCTCTTCAAAAAATAACCTCTCCCATATATTTACCATCATTTGCCTCGAGTCATTCATTATTGCTATTTTTACTGGTAAATTATATTCCATTATTGTCTTCATGTCAGAACAAGTCATCATAAAACTAGAATCCCCGTCTATATCTATAACCAAGTCTTCTGGATTTGCGATTTGTACTCCTATCGCATAAGGTAATCCTGCCCCCATAACTCCCAATGAACCAGAAGAAAATATTTTTTTAGAATAGTCTCCTTCAATAAATTGATAAGTCATCATTTGGTGATTTCCGACACCTGTGGTAATCCTAACTTTCTTATCGGTATTATTCAAATAGTTATTAATGGAAAGGATTGAAAGAGGAGTATTTAGTTTATTATTATCTGGAATTCTATATTGGAAATCATATTTTTTTTTAAGAAATTTAATTCTATTTACCCAATCATTTCTTATATTAAATTTAATCATATGTTTTATATTATCTAGAAAATATCCCACGTCACAATTTACATTATAATGACTATTAATTGATTTATTAAATTGTTTCTTTTCGATATCAATATGTATAATCTGTTTCTTTTCCATTGCTTTAGGAGCATACAATTCAGTATTACCCGTAGTTCTATCGTCAAATCGAGAACCCAGAGCAATAATACAATCTGCTTCTTGAACCGCATAATTAGCTCCAGCGTGACCGTGCATACCTAACCAAGATAATGATAATTCTCTACTATCATTTATAATTCCTTTAGCGTGAATAGTAGTAGTAAATGGAATTGAATTTTTATAAATTAAATTTCCTAATAATCTTTCATACTTAAGTGCACCTTGACCTAATACTAAAATAGGTTTTTTAGATTTATTTATAACTTTTGTGATTTGAAATAAATCACTTTCAGAAACTAAATATTTTTTTCCTTTTAACTTTTCTATTTCTAAATCTATTACTTTTTTTTCAATAGCATTATTTTCTGTAATTTCTTTGGTAGAAATACATTTAGGTAAATCAATATGAACTACACCTTTCTTTCCGTCATTTGCTAATAAGAAAGCGTAATCCATTATTTTTTCTAAATCATTTACATCATTAACACATATAGACGCTTTTGTAAAAGGTTTAGTAATATCACACGAAGGAGCTTCTTGAAAAGCGTCTGTTCCCATATTTTCTATTCCTACTTGCCCTGTAATAACTACTAATGGAGTTGAATCATTTTGCGCGTCTAACATAGGCGTCACTAAATTAGTAGCACCTGGTCCACTAGTAGTAATAATTACTCCTGTTTTATCAGAAGATTTCGCATAACCAGTAGCAGAGTGTCCGCTATTTTGTTCGTGTGTATTAATATAGTAATTGATAGGTCCCTGATAGAATTTATCAATAAGAGGCATAATACTGCCTCCGGAATAAATAAAAGTATCAGTAACATTATGTTTTAAAAGACTTTCATATACTATATCTGCGCCGGTTTTATGTCTAATATTTAAATTTATAATATTTTTATTTACTAAATTAAATGTTCTAAACATAGTTAATAATTAAACTTAGATAAAATATTTATCAATTTTTTTAAATATTTACTAAAATAAAAAAGTATTTTAAATTTATAAATATAATATTTATTTCTTTTTCTTTGCTTCGTATTTTTTCTTATCTTCAATAATCTTAGTAATATCTTCTTCCGTAAGTTTAGTTATATCATATGTCTTAAATATACTATAATTCTTACCATCTTTTTGGAAATATGGACCATATTTACCATTCTTTAGTTCAACTGATAATGTATTATCATTTTTATCATTTCTAATATTTCCTTCATTTTCACATTTTACAATTTTTTTAGCTTTATCAAAATCTATTTCTTCTTCGATACTATAATTCTTTTTATCGTATTTTAGATAGAACCCGTATTGTCCTTTACAAAGTATTATTTCTTTTTTATTTAATTTCCCTAATTTTTTAGGATATTGTAGGAGTTCTAATGCTTGTTCTAAGGTTACCTCTTCAATTTTGATATCTTTGAGAGGGGAAAATTTATTATTAGTTCCTTTATCGTCTTTCAGATGTACCAATGGTCCAAATTTACCTATATAAGTTAATACTTCTAAGTTAGTTTTAGGACATTTTCCTAATACTCTTTTAAATTTATCTTTTTCGGATAATTCCCTAACACCTAATTCATCTAATTTAGGTTTAATGGTAAGATATACTTCTTTAACTGTATCTTGCCATTGTTTAGTGCCATTCGAAATTTGGTCAAGTTGGTTTTCAATATTCGCAGTGAATTGGTAATCCATAATATTACTAAAGTTTTCTTCAAGGAAATTTGTTACTATATTACCTATATCAGTTATGAATAACTTATTCTTTTCTCCTCCAACTTTTACCATTGTTTTAGTCTCTTTAACTTCATTTCCATTCTGTAAATATAATTTTAAACATTCCTTTTCGTCCCCTTCTACTGTTTTTTTTATAGTATATTCTCTATCTTGAACATTACTTATCATTGTAGCATAAGTACTTGGTCTTCCGATACCCAAGTCATCCATTTTTTTAATGAGACTTGCTTCTGTAAATCTTCCTTGTGGATGTCTGGAGTATTTTTGTTGAGCAGTAATATCTTTATAATCTAATACTAAGTTAGGTTTAATTTTTTTTAAGTCTTCTTTGGTTCCATCTATTTCTTTTTCTTTTTCTATATCACTTTCTTCTTCATTTTCAGAAGAGAATTTATTATAGTTATTGAGAATTAGGAAACCTTCGAAAAGAATAAATTCTTTTTTACTAACAAAATAATATTTCTCAATTTCTTCACCATTTTTAACATAAATCTTAATATTAGTGACTTCTACATCAGCGGGTTTCATTTGACTCATCATAGTTCTAGTCCAAATAAGTTTATATAATCTATTTGCTCTACTACTAATATTTTGGTCTTCTTCTAAAGTAAATTCCTCGAAATTAGTAGGTCTACACGCTTCGTGTGCTTCCTGAGAATTATCGTCTTTACTTTTAACCTTATTATCTTGATAATATTCTTCACCAAATTCCTTATCTACTTTTGCCTTAATTTTATCTTTTGCTTCTTGTGATAATTTCTTAAGATCCGTTCTCATATAGGTAATTTTCCCTTTTTCATATAACTCTTGTGCGAGAGACATGGTTGTTTTAGGGGACATACCTAACTTATTACTTGCTTCTTGCTGTAATGAAGAAGTCGCAAATGGTTCGGGTGGTTTTCTTTTAGTTTTTTTGGTTGTAACCGAATAAATATAGAATTCTCCTGTTTTACATTTTTCTAAAAATTTATCTAAAGTTTTCTTTTTATTAATATCTTTATTAAGTTCCGCGCTAAGTCCTAATACTTTTTTATCAATAGGAAGATTGAAATTACCTCCTACTTTATAATATGGTTCTGTTTCGAATTTAAGAATATCTTCTTCTCTTTCTTTAATAAGTTTAACTACTACACTTTGGACTCTTCCTGCAGATAAAGATTTTTTTTCTTTATAACTGGATTGTATTTGTTTCCAAAGTATAGGGGAAATGAGATAACCAATAATTCTGTCAAGAATACGCCTAGCTTGTTGTGCGTAGAACATATTAATATCTATAGTAGTTGGATTTTTAATAGCGTTTTGGATAGCTGTTTTAGTAATTTCTGTGAAAACGAGTCTCTTTGTTTTAAGAGGGTCTGTTTTAAGAATTTGTGTTAGATGCCAACCAATAGCTTCTCCTTCTCTATCGCTATCAGTGGCAATAATTAATTCATTACATTTTTTCATTTCTTTTTTGAGTTCAGCAATAACTTTAGATTTATCTGGACTAGAAGTATATTTAGGTTTATAATTATTTTTTAAATCAACGGATAATTCTTTTTTATATAAGTCTCTAAAATGTCCGAAACTTGCTTTAACAATAAAGCCGGTTCCGAGATATTTTTGTAAACTTTCAATTTTAGATGGTGATTCGCAAACTACGAGTTTTTTAGTCATTATTGATTTATAATTATTTTCTAATTTAATTTCAATTTTTTATAAAATTATAAAAAAATAATAATATTTTATTAATATATAAATGAAAGTTGACCAAGATTTAGTTAAATGTAGTTTAATTTTAGGAGCATTATTTATTGTATTCTCACACCCATACTTATATAGAGCTCTCCACAGACAATTCTCAAGCGTTATGGCATTTGTAGATATGAATATGTGTCCAACTGAAGGAGGAGTAATTGTTCACGCTATTTTATTTGCTCTGGTGATATACTTTGGAAAAAAATTATATGAAAAACATTACGGTAAAAAGAAAGTAAAGAAAAATAGTTTAAATGTAGTAGATAATGAAATTAAAGGAAAATGCAAAGTATATTGTGAAAATATTAGTAATGAAATGAAACAAGTTCAACAGAATGTTCAACAAAATTTACCAATGGAATCACAATTACAAGTACAAAATAATATTCCACCAAATACTATTCCAAAAGTAAATAATATTCCATTAAATACCATTCCAAAAGTAAATAATAATAACTTAGCTAATTTACAAAATAATTTACCTAACTTACCAAATAATAACAATATGAATATGAATAATAATACGAATAGTAATAATATGGGTAATAATATGGGTAATAATATGGGTAATAATATGGGTAATAATATGGGTAATAATATGGGTAATAATATGGGTAATAATATGGGTAATAATATGGGTAATAATATGGGTAATAATATGGGTAATAATGATATGAATAATGTTTCTAATATTATGGGGACTCAATCAACGGAAATAAATAATTTAAATAATCAAGGTTCTTTAAGTTGTGGTAGTTTACCAAATTTCACTAATCAATTAAGTGGGGGTGATATGTTTATGGAAAATACAACTTATGTGGATGATATGTATATGAGATTATAATTAAACCATTAATTGTCTACACATTGGACATTTATAAGACCCATGTATTATAATATTAAAAAAACATTCTCTACATATTGAATGATCACATATTAATTTGTATTCTACTTTATTATTAGAGTATTTTTCATAACATATAATACAAGAATTGTAATTATGTTTTTCTATTATATTAGTTTTATCTATAGTAATACTTTCTGCTTCTTCTATAAATGGAATAACTTTATTAAAAGTATATGATATGTAGTATGTTCTTGTAGTATTTAATTCCGTTATATTTAATAATATTTCTTTTATTATATTGTAAAAAATTTTATTTTTATCTCCATGAAATGAATATTCGTAATAGTGGTTTTTTGTTTTCCTATAATTTTTAAAATCCGAAACAATAACTTCATAAACTAAATCATTTATTTGTTTTCCTATAGTAATTATTTTTTGATAACTAACATTTTCTTTTTTTGCTATAATTATTTTTAGATTACGAAAACATATATTTATATCTTCTCTATTAATATTATCTAAAAAATTATGTATTTTATCAATATCCATATAAACATATTTATAGATATAAAAATTGCTTATAATACTTGAATTATATTTATTTCACCTTCTTTTTGTCTTTTAATAAAGTATTTTTTTTCATTACAGAAAGTAATATCTTCTATACCTTTACTTTCTTTTTCCTTTTTTTTTTCTTTTTCTTCTTGTATTTTTTGATATATAGTATCTTTTTCGTCAACAATAGTTCTATATTCTTCTAAGTTTTCTTTAATTTTAGTATTAACATCTTTTTCTATATTATCATTTTTTTTTATTTCTTTTTCTTCTAAATCTATATTTTTTTGTTCTATATCTAAAATAGATCGAATAATATCCCCTTTATTTTTTTTCAATATTTTTTTTGCGTTTTCAGTAGTAATAAGTGTTTGAGAACATAATATTTCAATATCTTCTTGTGTTATTTGATAGTTCATTATTTAGGAAGTATAAAATATTATTAAAAAATAAACAAAAAAATTGATTTAAGTTTATAAATTTAATTTAGATATTAATATGGATTTTACTGAATTTGATAATCTTATTTTATCTATAAATAATATAAAAGAAGGCTTAGCAGAGCAATACGATAATGAAAATATTAGTTTAAATCAAACTATTATAGAACTTACTCAATTGCTAAAGGAAAGGAATTCTAAAATTGAAGAATTGGAAAAACAAGTTGCGGATAATAAATTTAATGAGGATAACTATAATAAAGTATCTATATTGAGAATTTTATCAAAAGAAAATGACGATCTCAAGAAACATAATCAACAATTAATGACTTCTCTTAATTATAGAAATGATGAAAGTGATGTTAATATTGAAGAAGCAAATGTAGAAGAAGCAAATGTAGAAGAAGCAAATGTAGAAGAAGTTACAAATGAAGAAGAAGTTACAAATGAAGAAGAAGTTACAAATGTAGAAGAAGTTACAAATGTAGAAGAAGTTACAAATGTAGAAGAAGTTACAAATGTAGAAGAAGTTACAAATGTAGAAGAAGTTACAAATGTAGAAGAAGTTACAAATGTAGAAGAAGAAGTTTCAGAGACACTAGAAAAGGTTATACATAAAACTAAGGAATATTATATCATAAAAGATATAGTTTATAAGATAAAGAATAATGGAGAAAAAGGTAAAAAGGTAGGGAAAATGGTAAATGGAAAAGTTAAACTAACAGTCAAGAAGAAGAAGGGCAATTAGTTAATAAATCTGTAAATATTTTCTTTAATTTCATTATAAATTTTTTTATTATGTATATCCTTAGTTCCAAATGATATATTATCTAATAGATTATTAGTTTCGTAATATTCTAATGTATTATCTAAAATATTAAGGAAAAATCCTATATTTTCAATATTCACAAGTTCATAAATAATTTCTATAACAATGCGAATAAGGAATAATCCTTTTTCTGTTGTATAATCGTTAAGTATTTTATTAATTTTAAAAAATAAGTATTTATCTATTTTTTCTGTATTATTATTTTGGTATATATGAAATAGTTTATTTATAATATATTTATTATTTTTTTTATATTTTTCTATATCGGAATAATTTTTTATAAGTATATTATCTAATATTTTTACAAATATATAAGTATTATCTCTTATTTTAAGTATTTTCCTATATTTGTCTTGGTTAATATCTTCTTGTTTTTTATTTTCTTCAATTATTTTTTCAAGAGATGTATCACCAATAGTTTTATCATAAGTGAAAATAATTGATTGATTAATGAGGTTTTCTGATTCGTCATTTTTTTCAATGGAAAGTTTTATGTATTCTATAAATAGAAGGGATGCTCTTTCGACAAAGAATATAGTAATATGAATATTAAATGAAACTAAAAATATAATCCAAAATATATTAAATAACATATTACTTATTTTTGTAATATTATTACCGAATGTATAGTTATTTATTTCTTCAAAACTATTTTTAATATCTACAATATATTTAAAAAAATATTTACAGAATAGTTTATTAATAGTTTGAAGATTAATATAAGTTATATTTTTTTTTTCTTTTTTTACAATTTCAAATATACTAGATTCCATCATATAATATTAATATATTATTAAGTTTATAATTAAATGTCCGTTCATTTTATATAAAAAAAATATTTCATAAAGTAAATTAGATATTTAGTTTTATCTAATTCAATAATTTCTTTTTATTAGAAATTATTAAAAAATAAATCATATTTGTGATGTTGAATTATCCATCTATATTATATGAAATTCCTATTAATTTAGAACATTTTATTTTAGTAAATGTTAATACATAAATTGCCAAATTAAGCTAAATTGCTAAATTAACTTAATATTTTTATATTGTTTTTTTGTTTTTTTATAGTATAATATTAATGATATATATTATTTTTATACTCCTTATAATAGTTCTTATAATTTTATTAAAAAAAAAAAATTTTTTAAAAGAAAATTTTGTAAATTTAGATAATTATAAAAATGTTAAAGTATCTATATGTTCAATGGTTACTAAACAACCAGATTTTGAATTCTGGTTAAAGTATCATTTAGACTTTTTAAAAATAGATTATATTTTCTTAAGAATAGAAGATTCTCCAGAATATGAAAAACTTATTAAACCATATGGTAATAGAGTTATAGCTTCTTTTCATAATAAGAAAGATATTGATATGAAACATAATTATTTAACAATTATGGATAGACAAAAAGAAAATGTGAATTCAAATTTAAAAAAAGCAAAAGAAATGGGCATTGATTATCTATTTCATACTGATGCCGACGAATTAATATATATTGGAGAAGAAAATGGTTTAAGTAAGGATATATTACTTAGGAAATATTTAGAAGAAGTATCAGAAGATAAAAGTTGTATTCATTTTAAAAACTTTGAAGCAGTATTCCCCAATAATGAAGAAAAATGCTTTAATACTAATAAATTTATAGATTGTAAAAAAGGTGGTTGTTTATCATATGCGAATGGTAAATCTGTCGCAAGAGTAAGGAAAGATGTTAAATTTAAAGGTCCTCATTATTTTACAGGGCCTGTAGAAAATATGGATGACAATAAAATATGTGTTCTTCATTTTGATTCTTGTACCTATAAACAATGGGAAACTAAATTTGATTTACTTAAAGATACAAATGAAGAAAAAATGAAGAAAATACCATTTCCTTTTTATAAAAATTCAATAAGAAAGTTAAAAAAATGCGGAGGAAATAATAAAAAAGAAAAAAATTGTAATAAAGAATTATCCGATTATTATGAAGAACAAAAAATAAATCCTTATAATAATAAAAAAACAGTTGATAAAGATATTACAATTTCTTAATCAAATGATATTTAATCAAAAGATATTTAATCAAAAGATAAAGTATATTTTTCATCTTTTTTCTTTAATCTTAATATTTCTTTCTTATTTATAGGCATAACCTGATATATTATATTTTTTTCTCCTTTTATATATTTTTCTTTGGAAAAAACAAAATAATTAAAACATTTTACAATTTGTCTTAATATAGTTATCACATTTTTTTCATTCAAATCATTTAAATATTTTTGTGCTTTACAAGGAATATAATATTCATTTAATTCTTCTTCAATAGTTTCTATTTTTTTAACAGTATCTAAATCTTTTAATATTTTTCGTGTAAAATGTTTATCATCTTGTAAATTCTCTAAATTAAAACATTTTAATATTTTTACTAAAATAATATTATCTGGTTTTTTACAAAATAATTGATTTATAGGCATATAATATTAATATTATCAAATATAAAATATTCGAAGACTGAACAACAAAACTAATTATATGTTAATTTCATACAATTCTCTAATGTATTTTTATTAGTAATAGGATTTTTCCTTTTTAATCTTAAATCATTATTTACTCTCATTATTCTATCTTTATCTATTGGAATATACATAGATTTATTTGTTTTTAGAACATCTTTCTTTATTTCTTCTATCGAAGGTATAATAGAAATCATAGGAGGAAATATCACCTTATAATTTAAAGAATAATCCTCATTACATTTTCTAAATTCTTCTATACTTAAATTACCACCAAATATAGTTAAACACAAACGCGAAGGAGCCATTTTTATCTTTAAATCTTTATTTTCTGTAAGTATGGAATATAAATAATTTAATAAACTATACCTTTCCCATACATTAGAATCATTCATTTCAAAATTATAAGCAGCGCAACATTCCTTACTACAAAAATTACCAAATACATAAAAATTATTATTATTATATTTTGTAGGTATCGCACACGGAATAGTATCAAAATTATGACAACACCAAAAACACTTTAAATCTGATGTTTTTGGCCATTCTCTTCTCTTATTGTATTCATTGTAATATACCATTAATGACTTAATATTCTTTTTTTTTAAACTTAATTTATTATATTTTATATTTTTTTTTTCTATCTCGTATTTTTTCTTTACATTTTCTAATTTAGGATTATTATCTATAATAATATCATTTTCATATATTATTTCTTCAACTTCTTCAGATTCATTATTTAAATTAAAATTAAGGCTCTTAAATACTTGTTCATTTGGTTCATATGGTTTCGGATTATTAATTTCAGGATTATAATTATAAATATCTGTAAAAATATTATTCTTTAATTTTTCTGAATTAATTTTTAAATGAAGAACATTGTCTTTTAAACACTTGTTTTCTTGAAAAATTTTTGTTTCTATGTTTATTAAAGAATTTGGTTTCCGACCTCTTTTCTTTGGTGTTTTCTTTACTTCTCCTTCAAGTTTTGGTTTAGGTTTTCTTCCTCTTTTTTTAGGAACTTTTGGTTCCAATATTTCATTAATATCTATTTTATTTTTGGGTTTTCTGCCTCTTTTTTTAGGTATTTTAATTTCCAAATTTAAATGCTCCGATACATTTTCATTTGTTTTTTTAGTCATAAATATTAAAAATGAAATATCTTTTAAATATTAAAAATTTTTTTACTTATATTCAACTATTTATATTAAAATGTTTTCGGCATACTGGAATATAAGATTCTCCAGAACCAACTAATTCTATTTTATTTTCTTCCACGATTCTTTTAGTAAAAGGTGCTTCTGTTCCATCGCCACATTTAAAACATAATGCCTTTAACTTAGTAATTGTTTCAGCGTGTGGAACTAATTTACATATTTGTCCAAATTCTTTTCTTTGATAGTCACCGTCTAATCCAGCAACATATATAATTTTATTATCTTCATCTGCGGATTGAGTACAAAAATCGAATAAATCCGTAAAAAATTGTCCTTCTTCAATAAAAATTACATTACAATCTTTATAACTATTTGTATTTTTGATATCAGATAATTTATTTAGAGATAGACATTTTATTTGTACTTTATCATGTGAAGAAATAACACTTTCTCCATATCGATTATCTTTAGAATTATTAATAAGTAAAAGATTATATTTTTTAATTTGTTTATAGCGTTTTATTAATCTAATTATTTCAGTGCTTTTACCTGAAAACATACAACCTAATATTAAATTTATTTTTCCCTGTTCCATAATATTAAATTATTTATTTTTAATAGAATTTATCAATTTTTTTTATTTTATATATATATATATAATGAGCAATAATTTATTAAATAATTCTAATAATTTAGTTATTTCAAATGAGGAAAATAAAAAAGAAGATCAATTTGATAGAAGTTTGGGATATTGGGATTTATCTTTTGCAGGTTATAGTTTAATTGTAGGCGCTGGTATTTTTACATTAATGCCTTTTATAATCAATAATGCCAAGGGTTATTCTTGGTTAGCTTTCATTATAGGAGGTTTTATTAGTATATTAACAGGATTTAGTTTTATTAGATTGAATATGGAATATCCTGTAAATGATGCTGAATATTCTTGGTTTTTAGGTATTATAGGAGATAAAAAACAACCCGAAAATTCATTTAGAAATAAACTAGCGAAAGGTGGTGCCGCAGTATTAATTTGGATTGTTATGCTTTGTGTTATGTCTGCTATTGCTACGGTAAGTGCAGGTATGAAGGATTTTATTCATTTATTGGGAATTAAAATGAATTCTTATGTTTTAATATTCCTTGCTATTTTTGTTCCAACATTTATTAATATAGTAGGAACCAAATATACTTCAGGATTAAATCAAATTATTATGACAGGTATTACATTATTATTTGTTTTTGTTATAGGTATAGCATTTAAAAATCATAAATATATAGGAGAAATTAATTTTTTCAATAAACCGGCGAAACAAAGTGTTAGTAATGTAGCAAAGGCCGCTTTTATGAGTATTTTTGCCTTTAATGGTTTTCAGGCATTAGTCCAAATGAGTGAAGAAACTAAAAATCCCGCAAATATTTCCAAAGCAATGGCTACTTCTATATCATTCTCTACTTTAGTATATGTTCTTATTGCAATATCAATTATATCTATAATTGGATTAAGTAGTGCTGCTAAAAATGGAGCCCCATTATCACAAGCTTTTTCTACTATTGTAGGTAAAAGAGGAGGAGATATAACAACTCTAATGTGTATTATATGTATGTTTTCAACTATTTTATTCTCACTTTTAGGAGGATCAAGATTATTGAAAAATTTTGCGGAAATTGGAATTGCTCCTAGATTTTTAAAGAAAATTTCTTCTTTACCACAATTTTTAACTGGTAAAAATAAAAGTAAAAGTAATAGTAATAATAATAAAACTATAGAAAATTATGAAAATAAAAAAAAAAGTAAAATATTTGAAAATATGCCCATTAATGCTCTTATTGTATTAAGTATTGCTTCATTTATATGTGTGTTGGCGGGTAAAGGTGTTTTAGAAAAACTTGCGACTTCATCAAATATTATGATATTTATTATATGGAGTAGTGTTCATTTACTTACGATTATAAATTATCATAAAAAAGATAATGAAAAATATAAATTTTTAGAAAAATATAAAGATAGTCCAACATTAGTCAAACTAGCAAAAATGTATCCTTGGTATAGTGTTTTGGGATTAATAACTACTTTATATATGCTTTTTAAAGCTAGGCATTTTTTAGATGAAACTTAATCACTATCTGAATCACTATCATCTTCCACAAATGAATAATTCTTAATAGTTTGTGTCGCTTCTACTCTAACTTTATATATATTCCAAGTACAACCAAATTTACCATTTACCATCCAAACTCCACCACATTTAATTATTGCTTGAACTTTTGAACCCTTGGTAAATACTTCTTCTTGTTCCATATCTACTGGACTATCATCTTTAAAACTTAACATTTTATATGATGTTTTACCTTCCCAAAATGGGAGTTTAAATTTCATAGTTGATGGATACTTACCATCATATTCTCCAGTTTCTCTATCCTTTGACCTTTTAATAATTGGAGTATATAATGCCTCTACAACTTCTTCATTTGTTTTCTTTTTACCTAACCAAGACATACTATTTTTAACTGCTTGACTTAAAATTAGTTTATCTAATCTCTCCATATTTTCATAAAATCCCTTAATTCTATAATCGTCTTCCATATCTCTGAATGAACCTTCAATAGAATATTTGGGATAATCTCCTTTATCATATACATTTAAATCGAATGGTAGTGTCATTACTGGTGTTTGTAAGACAAACATATTTTTATTAAGATTAATATATACGGTTTTTCCACCGTTTTTATTAGTTTTTACATCAGAAAAACTAAGTTTTGTAGTATCAAATGAATGTGCTTTTTCTAGAACCATATTGTGTATTTTATGATTATAAAGTATTTTTTAAATAAAATCAATTTTATTTTTAAAAATTGATTTTGACATATCTAAATATAACAAAAAAATGACCTCTACACATTGTTTTAACAGAATACCAACAAACTCAAAATGGTTTGTATATGATGCTTATTATCTTTGTAGAAAAGGTAAAAAACTAACACCCTCATTTGTAAAACAAATATATGATACAGGACATACACATATTTATATCTCTATTGGAAGCAAATATGCGAAAGAACAAGACAAATATCAAGAAATATTAAAAGAAGAAATGAATGTTCTTAAGGATATAATGTTTAATGTTGTAATAATTGATTCATTAAATCCATCTATGTCTAGTATTAGAAATATTTTGAAAAGTAAAATGTATATTATGGGTTGGTCTTCTTTATCTGATAATAAAGGTTCAATTTCAGGGTTTGATAAAACTTGGAAAGAAGGAGAATATGTTAGACCTAATGATAACATAAAAGTAAAAACTAATTATGAAGAATATAGAGACTTTCATGAATGTGATTTTCCAATAGTAGAAACATATTATGAAAATCAATTAACCGAAAAAATAAGTCGGAAAACATTAATAGAAAGAAGATATGGTAAATATATGTAATTAAATTTTAATAAAACAAAAAAAATATTTTATATTTTTTTGTTTTTTAGAAATATGTATTTTTTAGAAATATATTTATTGTTTTTCCCAATCAATACAAATTCTTTGAATTCTCACTGATTTTGTTTCTTCTCCAGTAGAAGTTTCTATAATATCTGCTTCCGCCATATCAAATCTTCCTAGACAATTAAATTTCTTAATAGTTGCCTTCTTGAGATAATATGTAGTTGGTGTTACATATTTTCCTTCTTTGTCTTTTTTTCGTCTAAAAACGACAACTGGTTTCCCAACAATATCTTCCAATTTTTCTATGTCGTAATGTTCAGAAGCTGTAACTGAAAGTATAACTGGTTTCATATTGTGAGAATATATTCCAGATTCATCCATATCAGGAACTCCAATTATACATTGAATCCCCCTTTTGTCAATCTGATCCGTAATATTATAACCTTTGCTAAAACCAGTTATAGTAAATTCCATTAGTGCATTAATTAAATCACCTTTGTTTTTTTTTAGTGCTCTAACTGCTTGAGAACGAGTACATTTCATTTGTTCCATAATTGTTTCAATATCTTCTTGTATAATACTAGTTTCATCAGGGATTTCGTCACCAATGTAATTTGGAAGTATACAATAATGTCGATAATCAATATATGGAAATGGAAGTGTAAATTTTTTTTCTTCTGTTGAAAGTGTAGAATTCATTTTTACTTTTTTAGTAATAATATTTACAATTTCAATTTTATTTATATTTTTATTTTTATTTATATTTATATAAGTAAAAAATTTATAATTTTTAATTTAAAATAATAAAATTTTATAAAATATAATTAATTACTTAGAGGATTTAGACTTTGACCCTTTACCCCTACCTTTTTTTTTTTCAGGTTCAGGTTCAGGTTCAGGTTCAGGTTCAGGTTCAGGTTCTTCATCGTCATCGTCATCTTCGTCGTCATCTTCGTCGTCATCTTCGTCGTCATCTTCGTCGTCATCTTCGTCGTCATCTTCATCATCTGTATCTGCGATAGTAGTCGATACTGTTATTGGTTCTGTTTTATTTTCAGTAACTTCTACGTCTTCATCTCCTTCATCATCTGTATCTGGTAGGAAATCGTAACTTCCCGAAGATTCCGGAACGTCTACTTCTGCCCGAACTAGTTTCCATTGACACATATAATTCGAATTAGATACCCACAGACCTACACACTGAATGATTGCCTTAACAGTTGCTCCCCTAACGAGAACCTCTCCAAGGGGAGCAGTAAGTTTTTCACCCTTAGTATTAAATACCTCGCAGTCAAAATTACCGTCCTTACAAGGAATTTTCAGTCGCATTCTTTTTGGATATTGTGATAGTTCTTCTCCGGTTTCTTTATCCATAGGAACCTTAACAGTTCTATTATACATTGCTTCGATAACGTCTCGGCTTGCTTTTTTCTTTTTAAACCACGCCATTGAGTTCTTCACACCTGCGTCAACAAGTGCTTCATCCATTTTACACATTTTTTCGTAAAATTCTTGTGTATTCTTATCTGTTCCGCCAAATGAAAGCTCGGCTGAATATTTAGGATATTCGCCCTTATCATAACAGTTCATTCCAAAAGGAAGAGACATTGTAGGTGTTTGAACAACTAGGTTTTTTTTCCCTCCACTGTGTTCATAACCTACCCAAACATATTTTGCGCCACTATCCATAACGCTTGGTTTATCAGAAATACTGATAAGTTCTGGTTTTAAGTTTTTACCTTTAATTGTAAGATTAGACATTTTGTAGTTTTTATTATATTTATAAATTTAAGTAATTCAAAAAAATCAATTTTTTTTTTCAACTATAAAGAAATTTTCCAAGTATAACAGTTTTTCCAAGTATAACAGTTTTTTTATATAAGAATAATTTTTATTTATCTTCATAAATATATTTATAATATTCATTTCAAGATTTTTTAATTAAGATTTAAAAAAATAGTGGAGTATTTATTTCTATAGTGATATTAAATATTATTTATGGTTTTTTTTATAAGTGAACCAGTAATTAATACAAATTGTTTTAGTAGGAAAAATAAAACAAAAGGAATACAACTACAATGTCCTCATAAAAAGAAATACGGGGATTATTGCGGAAGACATAAAGACGAGAATAAATGGAGACTTCGAATAGATAAACAATTAGAAGGAGTATGTCTACCTATTAAGAAGAAAAAAGATAAAAGTAAAAAAATATTAATTACCAGAGAAGATTATAAAAATAATCCAGAATTAAATAATTTTAATTTTGATAGTTTACGGTTATCTTGTAAGAAATATAAATTATTTGTATCAACAAGTCGAAGTTTAATGGTTAATGTATTAATTTATTATTTTGAGAATATAAATGATTATCAAAAATATGAGAAGGAAGTAATATTATTACAGAGAAATATTCGTAAATTTCTTAAAGATAGACATAATAAATTAAGAGGTCCTGGATTTTATAATAGAGCAATATGTAATAATACTGAAGATTTTTTATCTTTTGAACCTTTAGTTAATTTAAGTATTGAACAATTCTTTTCATATAAAGATAATAATAATTTCGTATATGGTTTTGATATTAATTCTTTTAAAAAATTAGTTGATAAAAAAATGAATAATCCATATAATAGAAGTATTATTCCTAAATTAGCAATTACTAATATGGATAAAATATTTGAAATTCAAAAATTTAAGGAGGAAACACAAACAGAACATTTAACAAAAAAACAAAAATTAACACATAGGGTTATAAAGATATTTCAAGAAATAGATAGATTGGGAACATATGCGGGAGGGGCAGATATAAATTGGTTTTTAGATATGTCTAATGATAAATTAAAGTTATATTATAAAACACTAGAAGATATATGGAATTATAGAGCTGATTTAACTACACAACAAAAAGCAACAATTGTTCCTTTTCAAGATATGTTTGTTTGTACTGTTCACAACTATAGTAAAATACCAAGCATACATAAATTAAGAGATGTATTATTAGGAGAAATGGAAAAATTAGTATTTACCGCAGAACAAGATTCCGATAAAGCATTAGGTTGTTATTATATTCTAATTGCTTTTGTCGAAATTAATCCAGAATGTGCGAATGCGATGCCTTGGTTAATTCAAGGATGAAATAATAGTTGTGTTATACTAAAATTAATTTAAAGATTATTAATTTATTTTATCTTAATGTCTAAAGTATCTAATATTAATATTATTAATGTTGATAAACTATTAACACCAAATGAATTAAAAATTAAAATTCCATCTAAATACATAGAAGAATTAGTTTTTAATACTCGTAATCAAATTATTAGTATATTAAATGGTAAAGATAAAAGAAAGATATTAATTGTGGGGCCTTGTTCCATACATAATATTAAAGAAGCAAAGGAATATGGTTTAATGTTATTAGAACTAGCAAATAAAGTAAAAGATAAATTTTTAATTATTATGAGAGTTTATTTTGAAAAACCGAGAACTACTATTGGGTGGAAAGGACTTATAAATGATCCTGGATTAGATAATTCATATAATGTTAATAATGGATTATATTTAGCAAGAGAATTATTACATTATCTTAATAATATAGGTTTACCTTGTGGGTGTGAATTTTTAGATCCAATAACTCCACATTATATTTCTGATTTAATTAGTTGGGGAGCTATAGGAGCAAGAACAACTGAAAGTCAAGTACATAGGCAATTAGTTTCGGGTTTATCTATGCCGATAGGTTTTAAAAATGGAACAGAAGGGAATATTGATATATGTGCCGATGCTATCAATAGTTCTAAAAATAAACATTGTTTTATGGGTATAAATGATGACGGAGAAGCATGTATTATTAATACAAATGGTAATAATAATTGTCACACTATTTTAAGAGGTAGTAAAAAAGAACCAAATTATAGCTGTAATAATATTATTTATACTAAAAAATTATTAGAATTAAAAGATTTGAAACCAAAAATAATGATAGACTGTTCTCATTCTAATTCTAAAAAAGATTACAGAAATCAGAAATCTGTATTTGAAAATGTAATAAACCAAATTATAAACGGAGAAACATCTATAATAGGTTTAATGTTAGAATCTAATATTAATGAGGGAAAACAAGATTTAATTTATTCAGATGTAGATAAATTAAAAAAAGGTGTATCTATTACAGACTCGTGTATAAGTATGGCAACAACAACAAAAATTATATTAGAGGCATACCATATTTTATAATTTTTTATATATATTTTATCAAAAATCCTAGAATATTTTTAACACTAGTTAAAATCCCAAAAGATTTTTAATATACGGTGTAATTTTATATTCAAGTTGTTTAGAGAGGAAGAGTTCTTCTTTTTTAATATCATTTTTTTCTAAAACAAAGTATTTATCATTTTCTGTTAAAAATGACATATATGTTTCACCATTATCTTTTTTCATTTTTTTAAGTGCTTCTTTAAGATTTGGTATATTAGTAACTGGGATATTATTAACTTCTTTAAGAATGTTAGGTGCTTTAAAAACATTAAATTCTGCTAGAATAGACCCCTTTAAAATCTTAGTTATAATAAGTTTAGTATCTGTTTTGTTCTCTATTTTATCATATTTGATTACTATACTACTTTCTTTTACTTCATCTAAATCAAAATGATTATTATTTAGTTCCATAATTATCATACCACCTATTATAATATATTCTATTTTATCGTATAAAGGGTATTTGTATCTTGTTTTATAGAATGTATTATCTAAAAGTTTTATAGTTTTAGTTAGTCTTTTATTTTCATTTTCTCTAATTATAACAATTTCGATTTCTTCTCCTACTTTTTTATATTTAAGGTAATCCATTATATGAAATTTCATATCTAAACTTTTAATGAATACTTCTCCAAAATTGTCTATTGGTAAACCGTCAAAAGCACATAATATATCACCTATTTTAACTCCCGCTTTACACATTGTTCCATTCTTTAAAACTTTTGAAATATAATATCCTTCTTTACATAATTTTCTTTGTTTCATAATAGTATCATTTGTATTATTAAAAGTACACGCTAAAATAGGAAAATTAATAAATTTATTAGTTAACATATCTTTATAAACTTTTTTAAAATAATCCACAGGAATCGCATAACTAACATTTTGAGCATCATTATAACCCGAATAATTAATGCCAATAACTTTATTATCTTTTATTAGTGGTCCTCCGGAATTACCATTATTTATCGCTGAATCAGTTTGTATATCCCCATCTTGAAAACCACTAACTATTCCAGAAGTCATTTTTATTTTAGTTTGCCCTAGAGGATAACCAATTGCGATAACTTCTTCGCCCCGTCTTAATTTATTCGATACACCTGAATCTAAGAATTTATAATTTTTAAAATCCTTTATTTTTAATAACGCCAAGTCTAATTTAGGATACACAGATATTAAATCACAACTAAATGTTTTATTACCGTATATAGGTATCTGAATATATATTTTTAAGGAATTATTAATTACATGATAATTTGTAACTAAATAACCTTCTAAATTAATGAAAAAGCCAGTTCCTATAGATTCATAAGAACTCTCTGTAATATAAGGTTCTAACCAATTAAAATCTTTTTTCTGTGTTCTAATCCTAACTATTGTTTTGTTATATAAATCTATTAATTCTGTTTTATCTTCGAAATTTTCTATAGTCATTAAATTATATAAAACGTAAATAATAATAATAATTAAAAAATATTTAATATCCATTAATTATTATTAATATAATAAAAATTATTAATTTTATATATTAATTACCTTTTACTTTAATAAAACTATAAATATCGTCTATCGCAGTATCCATTATTTTTTCCAAAGCTATTTTTTTTGAATTACCAATAACTTCATATACCTTATTATTAAATTCTAGTTTTACTATCCAATCATCTCTATTTTTATGATATTTATTTATAATTTCTTCATATTCAAGTTTATACTCATATTTTTGTTTTAAATGGTTTAGAAGATTTAATCCCCGGCACCTATTACTAATCATTATTATTTAATAAATATATTATATCTCTAAATAAATTTATTAATAAATAATAATTTTAACATATTTATAATATTTTTAGTTTATAATACTTTTAGTTTATAATACTTCAAAATCATAATATTTTAAATATCCATTGTTTTCTTTCCAGTCTAAATTATTCCAGTTAAAAGCTATTAATGTATTTTCTCCCTGTTTAATAAAACCTTCCATTCCACCGTCTCCGTAAGTATCTATACATTTTATTTTATATAATCCTCTATTTAGTTTAAAACTTGTAACTTTAGTTTCATTTGATTTATCAAATTTAATATCATTTGGAAAAATATTGCTTCCTAATCTATTTACAATATTAAAACTAGATTCGTGTTTTACGTAGTAATCACCTTTAATGGTAATACTAATATCTCTTTCTTCATCTATAAATATTTCTTCGGACGCATTATTATCTACACTAAATTCGATAGATTTATAACTTCCACTATTGAAATTTAAATCTTTAATTAATAAATTATTTTTAAGATATCTAATTGTTCCAGTAATGCCTCCGTCGCCGTATGAATCGTGGAATACAAGTATATAATTTCCGTCTTCTAAATGTAATTTAAAATTAACTTCTTCACTATTAATGTAAAATCTTCTATTGGTATCAAAAATATTTTTTTTATCTTTTAATGAATATAAATTCCAAGAACTTTCATCTTTACACCAACTATCACCTCGTAAATTAATATTAATGTTATGTTCTTTAGTATCTTTATCACCCATAACTAATTCGTTTAGTAAACTAGATTTAGAGAGGGATAATGTTGGAATTTGAGGGTATTTATTTTCATTTAAATAATTTTTAACTCTGGTAACAATTTGTTTAGAAGTGAAATTATAGTTAAAATCATCCATTGTTTTAATAAAAGCAAAAGTTAGTGCTCCTTGGAATTTTCCATTAATATAAGCATCCGCGCTTTGTTGATTATCTCTACAACCGCTAATTTTCAATATATCACATAAATTTTCGTCTTTTCTATTAGGTTGAATTCCAGTATCTACTCTATATACATATGGTAAATCGAGCGAAGTTCCAGAATGACAAGCATCAATTAAACTGAATAATTTACAATCAATGGGGATTTGTTTAATTAATGTATTATAGATAACGTCGTCTCTAATAACTCCGCTGGTTTTATAATCTAATGGGATTAATACCTCATCTTGATTATCAGATTCATTATCGTCATTATCACTTGTAAGATAAGCACCGTGTCCTGAATAACTTAACCACAATTCTTTACAATCTTTGGATTTAGATAATAATTCATTAAATCCATTAATAATATTTTCTCTAGTTGGTTGATTTGGGGTATCATCGGTTAATAAAATTATATTTTCATCTGTAAAACCGCAACGGGTTTTTAAGAAATTAACTATTTTTGTAGTATCATTTATACAACCTCTTAATTCGCCTTTAGAGTGGCCCCGGTAATTAATACCAATAACAAGAGCTGCTTTATTATATCCTGTATTTAAGAAACTCATTTTATAATCTATTAAAATATTTAAAATATATTTTTCTATAATTTTAAACTAATAGAAGAATATATTATACTACATAAAAATTTTTTTTAAGAAAATAAATAAATAGTTATGGTTTAAAATTAACGATATTTATTTATTTTTTAAGATTTATCAATTTATAGTGTTAAGATAAACATAACTATACTTTTAGGTTTTTTTCACTATGTACCGGAGTATCGTATTTTGGTTATACTATTGATACTTATCTATTACCTAACTTATGTGTTATATGTTCTATTCTTTTTACTTCTTTTCTCGTTCCTTTTAAATTATTTAATTTTTTGTCAATTTCTGGTTTTATTCTCCTAATCTCTTCTTTCCATCCTTCTTGTATGTCTATTAATTTCTTTAATCTTTTTTCTTTTTCGACTACATCTTGGGGGACTTTAATATCACCTATATAATCAATGATTTTAATTATGTCTGTCTCACTTATAGGTTTCCCGGGGTCCGTCGCAGCAATTTCTCTTAAATAATCTGTAAGTGCTCTTACTTCTTCGTGTTTTTGATTGTACGCTTTTTCTAATTTTTTACAATAAACTATATGTTCTTGTAATTTAACTAATTTTTTCTGTTTTTTAGATTTGTCAGAAGATATAATATTTTTAGCTTTATTATTAGTACCTTTACCATTCGCAAATTTAACTTTTTTTTTTTGTGTTTTCTTTCCTGGCATATTTAATATTAATAAATATAATAATTTTACAATAATGTATTTTTTTTATCAGTAAAAATTAAATGTTCCAAACATTTTTCTGCCGAAGGTCTTTCATTATAATCGTATAATAAAGTATTACAAATAAAGTCTATTATATATTTTTTTTTAAGTTTGTCTTCGCAAAGAATTCTAATATATTTATTCAGATATATATCTAAATTATATTCTGGATTTTTATAATCCTTTTTATTAGTTATATTATTATGTAAATAAAAATATTCTTCTATATCACTATCTTCTTTTATTGAAAAAAAAGTATTAAATTTTTTATTTTTAATATATATATCATTTTTAGGTATATCTATTTTTTCGGCTATTTTAAATAATAAATCTCGTATATTTTTACCAGGAAATAAAGGTTTGTTTATTATAAGTTCCGCGAATATACATCCTACACTCCATATATCTATTTTTTCATTAAATTGGAGATTTAAAAGAACTTCCGGAGATCTATAATATCGGGATTGGATATAAAAATGTTTTTTTTCCCTTCCTTTCGGAAATGCCGAACCTAAATCTATAATTTTAGCCATATTTGTTTTCCTATTAAACATAATATTTTCAGGTTTTAAATCTGTATGTATAAATTTTTTATGTATAAATTCAAGACCTTGACAAACATTATATATTATATTTATTGTGGTATCTATTTTTATTATAGAATAGTAATTTAGATAATATTTATATACATTAATATTCATATATTCAAATACTAAATATTGTATATTATTTTCCATAAAATCCCCATAAAAATTTATTATTTTACATGAATCATTTTCTTTATATTTCATTAATTCATTTAATACTATTATTTCTTTTTTTGCAGCATTTCTAAACCTATCTTCATCTCTAATTTTTTTTATAGCACAAATAGTTTTTGATTCTATATGAATACCTCTAAATACTTTTCCAAATGTTCCTTTGCCAACTCTTTCTTTGAATTCGAATTCTTCAAATTTTAATATATTATTTTTCATTTGATATTACTTTTATTTATATTCTTATAATTTAAGTTTAATAAAATAAAAATACTATTTTTCAACAATAATAATAATAGAAATAAAATATCCTATTACAATAAATAATTTAAAATATTCGTCAAATAAAAGTATTTTATCTCTAAAATATGGGAATAAAACACTATTTATATTTCCTTCGTCTATACCTTTTTTAATAAAACTAATATTTTTTCTATCATAATTTTTTTTATTTAAACTATTTTTTTTAAATACATTGCTAAGAAATTTAAAATGATTATTTAATATACAATATATAATTCCACTTTCTAAAGCACATAATATACAAGTTATATATGAAGTCATAATAAATCTTTCCATTAAAGTGCTATATTCTATTACCGGTATCTTACTTGCAATATATAATTGTAACCAAATAATACTTAGTGGAATAAAAACTAAAATATATGTTCTTCTATAATTTTCAGCAGATAATGAATTAACTACTAAAGAAGATATCGTTAGGAAAGCGGTCATAACCATAACTACTAAATATTTATGGTATTTTCTATTCATAAATATATTAATATTTGTAATCGTCCATAATTCTCCAGGACAACATAAATATTCCATATCCATTGTTTCATATTCTATTTTTGTAATATTCCATTCATTATGAGTAAAATCTTTATAATTTACTAAACTATTTTCAGACAAATTTTGATATTTTTTTTTATTTAGAAATTCTGGATTAATCCTAATATCTAAGAAATCTTTATTCATTTTCCAAGACCCAAAATCCATTTGACAATTCTGCGTATCAAACGGAAACATATCTAACTGTAAAGGACACGAAAAAGAATATAATATAGGTAAAACCCACCTAACTTTTCCAGTATTATATATTTTAGTAGAACCTTGTAAAGACCATAATTCTGGATATGAAGCAGAATTATAAAGTTCTAAATCTGGTTTCCAAATAGGTTCTGAACCAATATTAATATATTCAACATCAAATAAACTTTTATTCCATTTTAAGTATTCGTCATACCAAACATAATTCATTTCCATATTGAATTTTACTTTCTCTGAAATTTGGTCAAAACTTTCCAATGAATTTATATTTAAAGTAAAATTTACTTTGATATTATCATTATAATTTTTAACAGGTCTATACTCATTACTATAATTTTTAAATAAATATTTTCTTAAATCACTCTCTAAATCATTATTACTTTCTAAATCATTATTTATTATACTTCCTGAACCACTGTCATTATCTGAATCACTTTCTAAATCATATGTGCTTTCATATGCGTTATTTAATCCTATAAAACTAAATAGAATAAAAAATAATTTCATTATATTTAGTTTTTATACAAATTTATTTAAATCAATTTTCAATTGATATTATTCTAAATCTAATAAATATATATTTGGTAATTTATCTAATTTATCCCATAATATCATTGGTCCTCTAAAACCAATTGGCGTATCCTTTGGAAATGTAGTCCATTTTTTCTTTTTTCCATCTAATAAATTAGTTTTCCAATTTTCATCTTTTGCTGGTAAATATCCGTTTCTTAAAGGATACCAAGAACCTTCTTTATAATTTATTTCAAGATCGATTTTAAATGGTGTATTTCTATTATTTTCTAGTGTTGAATTATTTTTATTATTTTCTAGTGTTGAATTATTTTTATTATTTTCTAGTATTGAATTATTTTTTTTACTTTTATTATTTTTAATTCTCTTTTTGTTTTCATTGCTATTTATTTCATAATAAAGTTGCATTAATCCTTCAGTAGGTTTATCATATGTATAAATTACCCAACTTTTTTTATAGAATTCGGTTGGTTTATAAATTTTATTACATTTGACATTTTCTGTAACTATATCCATAACATTTCTATCAAGCAATAATACTTTAATTTGGTCTCATTTTTTCATTTTTTCTATATCCGCTATTGTTAGCCATTCCTTTTTATTATGTAACTCCCAATTCTCGTGATTTAATCCTTTTTTCTCTAAATTAATTATTTTTTTTGAAGGATTTTTACAAGCATAATCAGTTTTCTTTCCCTTTAGCTCTTTATCTGTTAACTTTACTTCAATGTAATCATTTGGTATATATTCTATATCACTAGAAATATTATTATATAAATGACATTTTCCAAAATCGTGCATTGGAGCAACAATCTTTCTTTTATCTTTAAGTGAATTGAACCAATATCCTTCTATTATAGGTAAAGAATTATATTTAGTCCAAAAATCCATTTTATTAGACCAACTTAAAGAATTATTATTTTTTTTGGATATATATTTTTGGGTTTTATACTTAACATAATTTCTTAAACATTGTTTTTGTGTTACTCTTCTTATTGGTTTTTTTTTAAAAAATTTATCATCTTTAAGTTTATTAGATTTAGGCATATATATAATATAAATTATTTTTTTTCGTAACTAAAAATGTAAATTATAATCGAAAAGAAAACTATTGGCAATATTACTCTTATAGTATTATCTAAATATATAACAAATTTAAATATTTTTTCGTCAATAATTCTCTCTTTATCTGTTAAACTTAGTCTTTTATCATCAAAGTTGATAACTTTATAAACGTCATTATAATCATTTATTTGTTCGTTATTTATTTCTTCAATATTACTTTCTAAATGTACTTCTAAATCTTTATCTAGATTAATGATATTAGTTCTTTTTCTTAATCCTCCCATAATTTCACTATAACTTTTAGATCTATTTAAAACTTGTGATTCTTTTTTAGAACCGATTACACCCAAAGATTGAGACTTTTCTAAATTAGATTCATTATTCAATGTATCTATTGTATTATTCGATTCATTATTCAATGTATCTATTGTATTATTAAATTCACTTACATTATCTAAATCAGTTTCCCATACTTCGTCCTCTTCATTTATAATTATATTTACCTTATCCTTTCCTGTACATAATCCAAGTTTATCAACTAATCTAAAAAACCAAGGTGATTTAGTTGTTATAAGAGCATATACTAAACCACTTTCTATAGAACATATCATAGATGTTATAAAACAACATAGGAAGAATTGATCCATTAAAGTGAAATAACCTACAACTGGTATTTTATCCGCAATAGTTAATTGTAATGCTAAAATAGTTAAAGGTATAAATACTGCGGTTCCTGTTCTACTAACATTATCCGGACTCATTAAAGAAATAATAAAACTAACTACTACTAAAGTAATAGTCATTCCCATACTAATTTTATAATAATGAGGATATCTCCTTAAAATGAATGAATAATATAAAGTATTGAATTCTTCATTCTGGCAACAATCTCTTGTTTCATTTCTTTGAACTATATTAACTGTCTCTATTTCCCATTCACTATGTGAAAAAGAATCTAAAATATCAATCTGTTTGCTTTCATCTTTATATGGTTGTAAATAAACGTAACGATTACTATAAATCCAATTTCCAAATATCATAGTGCAATTTTGCCTATCAAATGGAAACATTTTTAAATTTAAAGAGCAAGAATATTTATATATTCCTGGTTTACTATACATAATAGAACCATCATTATAAAGGTTAAGCCCACCTTTTAATGTATATATTTCTGGTTTAGAAGCAGCGTTTAGTAATTCAACATCTGGAGTCCATACATCATCGGGGGATACTGATAAAAATGTTAAATTAGAATAATTATACCAAGCCAAGTTCTCGTCTATCCAATTAGACCTTAACCAAATATTTAAAGCAAGCGATTCTTCCATTTGATTAAATGATTCTAATGTTTGGACTCCCAAACCCATTTCAACGGAAACTGGGTCTTTGAAATTTTTAACCGGTCTCGAAGTTTTATCATAGTTTTGGAATAAATTATTTAGAAGGTGTTTTTCTTCTTGATTCGCATTAGTAAAACTAATGAATAATAATAATACTAAAAATTTAAACATTTATGAATAGAATTATTAAATTATTTCTTAAATATCTTTTTATTTTAAATATCGCCAATTTCTAGTATATTTTTATTTATTTCACAATTAATAGTTTCAAATATTATTTGTTTTGATTTTGTTTTTTTATTAATATACTCTTTTAATTCTCTCGATTTATTATAAATATTAATTACGGCATAACTTATATTTGGTAACAAATATAAAGGTAATATACATATTAGTATAAATAATAAATCTCTACTATAGTTTTTTAATAAAAATATAAAAGGTATAAAACAGCACGCAAATAATAGTTTTGATAGTTGATAATTTATATATTTTATTTTTAGATTTTTTAATATAATTTTACACATTGAAGGTTCCATTATTAAAACAGAATACAAAGATAAAAATAATAACATTGGTGATAAGTCACTGTAATTATTAACATAACTATATATAGGATAAATAAGGGGGATTCCTATTACTGTTAAATGAAGTAAGAAATAACCAGATATTAATAAAAATAATTTATGATAATCTCTATTATATTTCAATTTCAAATTAGCTCTACAAATAGGACATCTAAAAATATTAGTTGTATTTGTTATCATAAGACATTCATAACATAATGTAGAAGAAGCGCAATTACATATTTTATATACATTTTCACAGGTGTCTTTACACATAAAACATTCCATATTACAAATTATAATTTGAAAAATCTTTAAGTATTTAAAGATTTATTAGTATATTTTTCTAAAATGAAATTTTTAATATTGGGTAGTGGAGGAAGAGAAGTTGGTATTGCTAAATGTTTAACTAAACATAAGGTTTATTGTGTTTCAAATTATTTGAATAAGCAAATGGATGAATTAGTAGAAGAATATATAATATTTGAAGAGTTATATAATACATTTAAACTTAGACAATTAATTTTAGAAAAGAAACCGGAAATAGTTATTGTCGGTTCCGAAAAGTTTTTAGAAAGTGGAATTGTTGATATATTAGTTAAAAATAATATAGGGTGTATAGGACCCAAAAAAAGATTAGCCGATATAGAATTAAGCAAGACTTTTTCTCGTAAGTTTTTAAGTTTTAATGGTTTAGATAAATATAATCCAAAGTATGATATAGTTCATAATTATGATAAAAAAAATTTAGAGAATTTATTTTCAAGTTATTCATATGATTTTGTATTAAAAGACGACGGATTATGTGGCGGAAAAGGAGTAAAACTATTCAAATATGATAATTATAATATGGCTTTTCCATATGCTAAATCAATATTAGAGAAAAAGAATGGTTTATTATCAAATAATTTCTTAGTAGAAGAAAAATTATATGGCGAGGAATATGTATTAATGAGTTTTGCGGATGGAAATAATATTAAACATATGCCAATAGTAAAGGATTTTAAGAAGATAGAGTTAGGTAGTGATGTTAATACTGGAAGTATGGGTTGTTTAGTTCAATCCAATCATACTTTACCATTTTTAAATGAAGACGATATTAAAGAATCTCAAGATTTAAATGAAAATATTATGAAATTATTATCAAAGGATGGAGGGAAATATAAAGGTATTTTATATGGTAGTTTTATGAAAACGAGTGAAGGAATTAAATTAATAGAATATAATGCCCGTTTTGGTGACCCTGAATGTTTAGTTATATTTGCGATTTTAAAGACTGATTTAGGTTTAATATTTGAAGCAATCGTAAATGGAACTTTGGATAAGTTAGATATAGAATATGAAAATAAAAATGTTATATGTAAGTATTTGGTTCCCCCTGGTTATCCAGATATTCCTTTATCTAATATAGAATTTAAAATAAAAGAAGTTAGTAAAGTAGATTTATTACAGGCAGGTTTAAAGTATGAGAATGACAAATTATTATTAACGGGTTCTAGGAGTTTAGCAGTTATTTCTAAGGGGGGTGATTTTATGGAAGTTTATCAAAATATGGAAAATGAAATTTCTAAATTGAAAGGTAGTTTATATTATAGGGAAGATATAGGAAAAGATTATAACTTAGTTATAAAAGATAATTTATGTAAAAATAATAATATAATAAAAACAGATTTATATTCTCAATCCGGTGTTAATATAGAAGAGGGAAATAAAGTGGTAGATATGATAAAGACTTTAGTAATGGATACTTATAATGAGTATGTAATGGGGAATTGGGGTGATTTTGGAGGAATGTTTGATATTATGAAATATATAGTAGATAATAAATTACGAGATCCTATATTGATAAATTCTATGGATGGTGTAGGAACGAAGAGTATATTATCAATAGAATTATTGGGTGTTAAAGAAGGTTTGAAAAGTTTAGGTCAAGATATTGTAAATCATAGTGTTAATGATATAATAGTTAAAGGTGGAAAACCTTTATATTTTTCTGATTATGTTGCGTCAGATAATATTTCGGCAGAAAATATGGTTTATTTATTAGAGGGGATGTCGAAAGCGTGTAAAGAAAATGAGTGCGTATTAATAGGAGGTGAAACTGCGGAAATGCCTAGTGTATATCAGAAAGGACATTATGATATAGTGGGGAATATAACAGGAATATTAGAGAAGAATAAGATGATAAATGGAAAAAGGGATATAAAAGAGGGAGATTGTATTTTCGGTTTATTATCATTAGGACCACAGACAAATGGTTATAGTTTAATAAGACATATATTAGAGAATATGAATAAGGAAGAATTATTGGTAAAAAATATAGTAAGAGTTCATAAGTCATTTTTAAGGGAGATAAATACAATAAGGAATAAATGTAAAATTAATGGATTATGTCATATAACTGGAGGAGGTTTTTATGAAAATATACCAAGAGTATTACCAAAAAATTTAGGTATAGAGATAGAATTGGAAATATTAGAACCTTTTAAAACATTAATGAAATTGGGAGATGTTTCAAATGAAGAAATGTATAGGGTTTTTAATTGTGGTTATGGAATGTTAGTATTTGTTGATTCAACATATAGGGATTTATTGGAAAGTGTGTTTAAAATTAAATATTTAGGAAAAGTTGTAAAAAGAGGAATTAATAAACAAATATTAATTAATTAATTAATTAATTTCAAAAAAAAAAAATATTTATATAAATTATAAAATGCCAAAGAAAACGAAAGGAAAGGGAACCAACAGTGAACCTCTTTTAACCCCTACTTCACAATCTACTAGAGAAGCAGCTACTAAAGGATCAACTAAAAAACAAAACACATCTCGCAAAGCAACTAACAGTGCAACTCGCAGTGCAACTCGCAGTGCAACTCGCAGTGCAACTCGCAGTGCAAAAAACGAATTACCTCCCATACCAGCCCCAGCCCCAGCCCCAGCCCCAGCCCCATCCCCACGCAAACAAGGCAAACAAGGTACACAAGTCAACCGAAAGAAAAATCCCCTATACGTTTCAGCTGAAGGTATATATGCAGAAGTAGATAATTTACGTGGAAGTGGAAGTGGACAAACACTATCACCACCAACATCGGTAAAAATTACACATAAAAATAAACTCTATAAATCATCACAAGGATATGAAAAGGCAGTATTACAACATAAATCATCTAGTTCATCTGGTTCATCAGAAGGAAAACCACCAACCCCACCACCTAGAATTATTAAAGCGACAGTTGGTGGAAGTAAAAAGAAAACTAGAAAAAAAATACATAGAGGTGGTAGCGACAAAGGCAAAACACCCAATCTAGAAGCTGAAGAAGCTAGGATAAAAGTAATGATAAAAGCAGAAAAAAAAAGAGTAAAATCAGAAATACAAGAAGAAACGAAAAGCTTAAAAGCAGCAGCAAAAGAAGAAGCGGCAAGAGTAAAACGAGAAAAAAAAGAAAAAGCAGCAGCAAAATTAGCAGCAAAATCTGCAAAAAGAGGACCTACGCCTACACCTCCAATGAGAACCCCAATAGGAAGTGCAGGCTTAACCTGTTATGGACAGGAGGAAGGTTGTGCAAAAAAAAAAGAAGCGGCAGAGTTAGAGTGTATAAATTGTGCTGAGAAAAGAAGACTCGGGACGAAACAAAAGTGTTTATATACAAATGGACTTGCTGTTTGTCCAGGAATAATATTGTCGGGTACGGGTAAAAAATATTGTGAAATACATGCTTGTCCAATGCCCGGCTGTTATGGTTTTAAAAGACGCGGTGATACACATTGCGGTATGGATCATTCGAAATGTATGAAATGTAAACAGTTTGAGTGTGAGTGTGATGAACTATTTGGAAAGCCGCCCCCTATGAAAAAATCCCCGCGTAATCCAAACCGTATGGAACAACTATCGCAAGCACATGCTATGGCTACCCAGTCAGCCCAGACAGCAAGCGGCACTGTTGATGGCTTTGGTTTTACAATTGGTAATAATCCAATATACAAAGGGACGGGCGCGCCAGGATATGAAGCCCTACAACCCGCACCCGCATCCGCAACCGGACCCGCATATGATTACGCTGACCCAGCATCCCTAGCCGCTGCAGCCAGAGCCAGAGCCGATACAGCCTTAACAGCCAACCCCTCACCTGTCATTGTGCCTGAACCAACATATGGCCAACGTGTGGACGGTACAATATATGTTTTAAACTCCGAAAAATCAGGTATAAAAAACCAAAATGTATATTATGCTAATCCATCCGGGAAAGGTATAAAAAGAAATAGAAATAAAAGTACTAAAAAGAAAGGAACCAAAAAGAAAGGTAGTAAAAAGAAAGGAAAAAAGTAAATACTTAATAATATAATTTTTTTTTAATTTCAGTGTTAATTTTATGTCTAACAACTTCATCTCTATCTCTATAAGAATTTAATAATTGATATACTAAAACAGCAAATATAAATGCGATAATACAAAAAAGTGGTATATTATAGGCATAAGACATTCCAATACCTAAACTTTTATTAACCATATTATTACTATTTTTAGCCATATTTATAATTATATTAGATAATTAAATTATCTTAATAAGTTCAATTCTTTTAATTTTATTTAGTAATTGGTTCCAATCGTTATTAATTTTTTCTTCATTTATAAATTCTTTACTTACTAACCAACCATTTTTTCCCATTAATTCTTTAAAATTTTCATAATGTATAATTGGTTCTTTAATAGCTTTAAAATGTCTAAAACTATAATATGTTTTTATCCAATATGGTATAGTCTTATTAACTAAATCATCTTCATAATCTATTTCTGAATCTATTATTTTAATATAACTACCTCTTGGTAAATATATATTATCATATAAGTCTATTAAACTAATATATAGTTTAGTATTTTTTCGACTATGAGAATTTAGTTCATTTATAAAATTACTAAATCCTTCTTTTTTCCCAAAAACATATTGAATACTAAAGTTCATAATGATAATATCATATATACTTTGAATATTAGTTAGTGAGAAGTTGGAATTATAATATGATTTGATAGGATTATTTATGTTAGTATCCCATTTTTGTGTTATATCTCCAATATATAAATTACTTCTTTTATTTAGTTTATTGAAACTTTCCATCACAGAAATATCTATTTCGATTCCATCTATTTTAATAGTCGGGTCTTTCCATAATATATTATTACAGAAACCACAACCTAAGTCTAAAACTAAATTACTTCTTCTAAAATAATTATCTTTTAGAATTTTATTAAATATAGTTTTATTTATATTACTAAATTCGGTAAACTCAAAGTCTTTTAAGAAATGTTGGTAATAAATTTCCTTTATATTTATTTTATCTAAGTATTGAATTATATCTGCTATACACCAAGGATATTTATGATAATATTCCAATTGTTTAATAACTTCTTTTGGATTCGGGTACTTTTTATCTTCCCTCAAATCTATTGGTTCCCAATCATTATTTTCTTCATTCCAATTACATCTGTATATTTCATTTCCTTTTAATATATCAGCAGTCATACACCTTTTAGGTTTGTATTTATATAATTCTGTTTTATTTTTCATAAGAATAATACCGTCCGTTTTAAATTCGTTAAGAGTAATAAAACTAGACATATCTAAGTTTTTCATAATGTTGATACATTTAAAATGTATATCATTTTGGTATTTTTCTATTATATCTAATATTTTTAGTATCATTTCTTTATCTCTAAACAACCAAACTTTTTTAGGATACCATTTATTTTTTTCATTTTTATATCTGGAACAGAATTCCATAATATCTAAAACTTCAGTTTCTAACTTTTTATAAATAATTTCCTTATCATTTTTATCTAAGAAATTATCATATGTTGAAATATCCTGACATAATTTATGTTCTAAGACTAAGTCATTATAATCGTCTATTGGCTGATTATGTATTTTAGTATGTGATCTTAAACCAAATACTAAGTATAAATCTAATTCTTTAATATATTCACCATCCATTTTAACATATTCAAACTCTTCTGAAATAGTTGGAAATAATATATCTTTATCTATATCTTTAACTAATAATCCGTCTGTTTTCTGACATATACTAATATCACCTTTACATATATTAATAAGTTGGTGCGGTAAGATATGTTTAGGATAAATATAGTTAAAATTATTTATTTCGCACATATTATCCAATTCGTCCATATTTTTATAGAAAACGGGTCCGCCTCTATTTATAATTGTATTATCTCTTTCAGGTTTAGTATCCATATTAATTACGGATTCTTGAAATAAATATTTATGTTCTTTCTTATTTTTTAAATCTCTCCGAATTCGTAATCTTCGAACAAGGTTATAAAGATTAATCCATTTTTTATATTCATAGTTTACTATATTATGTAATTGATTATCACATATATTCAAGTAAAATTTCATAAAATTATAATCACACCTAAGTAATGCCTTAAATAATGCCTGATTATTATTGCCAGAGGAAAGTTTAAGATATTGTTGGTCTACGCATTTTTTAACACCTAAATTATGAAATAATTGAATTGCTTTAACATAATTATTTTGATTTACAATACTATTATATGGTTTATAATTTTCATTATTATAGTGTGAAATTATATTAATATATAATCTTTCTTTAAAATTATATTCTAAATATTCAATAGGTTTAGAATATTTTTCGCAATATCTTAGTATTATTTGTGTTTCTTTATGAAACCAAGTAAATGTTTTAAGATTTTCTTGAACTAATAACCAGAAGTTATACTTTGGATCAATTAGGTCTAAGAAATATTCTAAGAATTTATAATTTTTTTCTAAAATAATACCATTGAATAATCTTATAATATGTACGAAATTATTTTCTGTTATTTTATTATTCATTAATTTTTTCATAATCCATTTTTTTACTTCAATATTTCCTTTATCATTGTTCAAAAGAAATACTGATGTAATCAGGGGATTGATATTTAATTTTATATCTACATATTTACTTATTAGTTTTAACTTTTTTATTTTGTTTTCTTGATTAGATTTAACAGTTAAGAATTTATAATGTAAAAGTAAATTGTTAATTGGTTTATAAAATTCTAATATATTTTTAGTAATTCTATTATCTCTATTATATAAAGAGTTTTCTATAAGTTCCGCGAAATCATTTTTATCAAGAAAATTAGGAAATTTATTTTGGAAATATTCCAAAGTGTCTAAGTTTCCATATTTAGCAATTGATGTAAGTATTTCATCTAAATAATTAATATTAATATTATCAATAATTAAATCTAATGTATTTGTAATTTTTGGTAATCTAACTAAACAATTAATCCATTCGTCATTATAATCGTATTTATTAATAATATCAGAAATTCTTTCTGAGTCATATTGAGATATAATAGTTTTTAGTATAATATGAAATATTTTTGTTTTTTTATAATGATTTTTAGTTTTTACAATACTATTGTAATTATATATACTATTTAATAATTGATTCCAAAATGTATTACTTATATATTCATAAGGAAAATCTTTATGTTTAAAAATATATGTAAGAAGTTCTAAATTTTCAGCTTCTGTAACATTACATAATAAATTTTCAATATAATTTTCTTTTTGTAAGAAATCTAATTCCATTAAAGTATTAAATAATTTTTTTTGTATTTTTATTTCTGAACCTGTTAATACACCTAAATATTTTTCTGTAATATCTATATTATTTTTATAAAGTGAAATAGGTTCTAATTCCAGTATTTTATTTATATATTCAATATCTTTGTTTTTAAAACAAGATACTTCATCAATATTATTCCAAAAACTAAATTTATGTTTTTCTACTAGATAAAAACTATTTTCACAATTTCCGTTTTCAATTGCTGATTTTAATAAATTATAATTTTCAATATTTATATCATTTGTTATATCATTATATTCAAGTTCATAATTATTATTAAATATCTCTGGAAATGAATTAAACCATATATCTAATAATATAGGATTTGTAAAGTATGCTATATCAGCACCCAGTATATTAATTTCATTTCTATCTTTTTCTAAAATTAGAGTTTTTGTTTTTTCTATTATTTTATTTTTAACTATTTCTTCATAGTCATTTTCAAAAGTAAAGTATTTTTTATCTTTTTTGAAAATATATAATAATACAGATAATATAGGCATATTTTCTAAATGCGAATATTTTGTTTTTATAAAAGTGCTTAAATTTTGTGTTTTAAAAAATATAGAAAATTTTGTATCACTAGGAAAACTATCAATATTTGTAAATTTATTCATCTTTGCAGTTTAAATAAAAAAAATTTTTTTAAATCAATTTTTTAAGTTTTCTTTAACAACTAGTAAATGCTTTCTTAAAGTTAAGTATGGGGTTTTCATTTCCGGATGTAATATGATATATAAATACTGCTACTAATGATAAAAAGGATAATCCTATGAGTGATATCATAATATATGAATAATATTTAAGGAAAACTCTCTTCCATGATTTAGAACAATCGCATTCTGAATTACTAAGAATATCACTATATGAATATATTATATAGACACCAAGTATATTTACAAAAATCGATAAGTATTTTATAATTTGGTGAATAATAAATAATTTAGGGAATGTTAGAGCAAATATTATAATAAATAAACCTAATATTGATAATAATAATAGGGCATATCCATAAAATTTAATATATTTTCTTCTAATATTATATGAACATTTACATTCTTTATTTTCTAGGGATTTTATATAAGATATAAAAATATATGATAGAACTAAAGGAACTACTAATACTGAAGATATAGAAGTCATTAATGTAATGTTTTTATTCATATTTATAATTAATAGATAAAATAAAATAATTAATACAAAATAAAAATATATCTTAATAATATAAAATGAGTAAAGTTGCGTTTAATCAAGAACAAGTTGATTATTTAGACAAACTGTTTGGAGATAGAAGAAAACAATTCTTAAAGGAAGTTAGTAAGGATAATTTTGAAGCTGATGATTCTGCTTTTGAAGTATTATGTGATAAATTATTTAACACTAAAGATTTAAATGTTGATAAGAAATCTAATAAGAAATCTAATAAGAAATCTAATAAAAAATCTAAAAAAAGAGTAAAGACTGGTTATATGAAGTGGTTATGGTCAAATGAAGGTATGGATACATTGAAAAAAGAAAATAAGAATAGTCCGCAAAAAGAATTATTTAAATCGGCGGGTAGGAAATGGTCGGCAATGACAGATGCTGAAAAGAATGTATGGATTGAAAAAAGAAAATAAGAAAATAAGAATAGTCCACAAAAGGAATTATTTAAATCAGCGGGTAAGAAATGGTCGGCAATGTCAGATGCTGAAAAGAAAAAATATGATTAACTTAATAAATATATAATTTATTATTTATAATTCGCAAATTTTTCCGAATTGATTTCTTTTTTTATCTTCTTCGCTTAATTTAGTTTCTCTAACTACTTTTCGAATATCTTCACTAATAACATATGGTAATTTTGGATGACATTCCCATAAATAATAGTTATTAGTAGTTTCAATTTGATATTGTATAGGATAATATTGTATAATATCAGAACTATTATCTATCATTAAATTCCCTAATTTTGGTGGTAATAAATCTCTACTATTATTAGGTAAAACCATTAGTAATTGTTCGAAAGGTTTAAATGGTTTAGATTTAGGTAATTTAATCAAATTTATATCAGAAACATATCTATCCATATAATTATAAAGGTCATTAAAACTAGGAGGGTAATTATGATAATAAGACCATTCCCAAGATATACAACCATAATTATAGTAATGAAAATTCCAATATATACCTTCTAAATATTTATGACATATTTTATCTATTTCATACCTTTCTTCTATATCAAACAAATATTTATAATATCTATCTCTCCAACCTTCTGAACCTTGATCAATTTTCCTTTCTATTTCTCTATTAAATTGTGGATATAAATTAAGTAAATCTTTTTCTCTTTCGTAGTTATTATCGTATACTTTATTTGGTTTTCTTTTATAATTTCTTTTTTTATTAAAAGTTTCTAATAAACTATCTTCCATTAAACCCAAATCTCTAAAAATATTCTTTAGGAAATCATGATTTATTTTCTTTTCATCCAATAATACTAAATTAGATTTAGTATCAAAATAATACCTAACATATAAATCTAATAATAAATCAATGCCACTATTTTTTATACCAACAGAAGGAGAATGTGGAATGAAATCATTACCTAAAATAAATGATAGGAATATATAGTCATAAACTATTTTATCTTTTTGTTCTTTATTAAGATAAACCTCACCTAACCTTTCGCATATTTCATTTAATAGATTTTTTTTTAAATTATCTATGGATAAATATAGGAATTTAAATCCTTCAACGTGTATTTTATTATCAAATTCTACAGTTTCTCTGAGTAAATAAATGTTAGGTTTATTCGCTATTAGACATAACATAATTAAATCAGCGTCCAGGCCATAAATAACATTATATTCTTTATCTGTATAAGTATTTCTAATATGTTCTAATAATTTATGTTCTCCTTCTCCTGGAATATTTGAATCTGAAATAATAATTTTGAAGTGTTTTCTTTTGGAAAAGTATGATTTTAACTTAATAGATAATTTATCCATAAATAATGTTCCGGGTGTAATTGCGTTAGTGTCCCATTCATCATTTAAATCTTCTTTTATATTATTTCTCTTTTTAATAAGACTAATTTCATTTTTTTCATAGAATTTTTTAAACCTACGCATTCTTTGTTGGTTAAGTTTTGCTTTAGGAGCAGAACCGTCAATAGCGATATAGAGTAGTTTAGTAGGTTTAGAATATTCTACTAAGATTTCAATATATTTAATGACAAAATTTATCATTTTTTCTTCTAAATCATTTTGTATTGATTTATTAAAGTTTACGTCCTTTAAAACTTCCCTACAACAATAGTGTATGGCACAGTTTAGGTCTAAATATAAGTTATGACAATCTAATATTTTTTCATTAGATGTTATTAAATCGTCGTAATTATTTACTAAATATCGGAAAAATAAAGGGATACCCATTTATGTATAACTAAAAAATAGTATTTAAATAAAGTATATCAATTTTTATTTTATTCTTTTTCTTCCTCACCATCTTCATCTTCGCTAATAATTCCATAGTTTTCTATAACTAAGTTATTTCTACCCAAACCTTTAATAGTGGGTTTTTTTTGTACTTTTATATCGTCTCCTAAAAGATCGGCAAATTCCATATCTTCGTATTGTGATTGTTTATCTTTTGGTACCAATTCAGAACCAATATAACCATATTTTTTTAAATCATTCATTTCTTGGTCGTTATATACATGTATAACATCTGCCTTATCATCTTGAAAATCTCTTAAAGAAATCAAGACATAGTTTCCAACTTTCACCCATTGTCTTTTCTTTTTTAATGATTTTCTCATTTTTGATAAAATTTCAATTACTCCTTTTTTAGGGTCTACGTATGAAACAGTTACTCTACAATTACCTAATAGTTTATTAACTAAGGCATAATATTGGTCTTTATCAGGCAATACTAATTCTCTTGTATTTTGTAAATAATTTTTATTTTTTTTAAATTTTTTTCCTCCGGTGTTTTTAGGCATTTTAATAATTATAAATATTATATTTATAATTCAATTTTATTTATTAACTCATACAGAAATAAAAATTATGTTTATAAAAAAAATATAAAATATAATATTAGATATACCAATGGATATTAATAGTTCTTTAAATATACCAATCAGTAACAAATTAGTAGATAACCAATTAGTAGATAACCAATTAGTAGATAACTCATTAGTAGATAACCAATTAGTAGATAACCAATTAGTAGATAACCAATTAGTAAATAATAATATAGTAGATTTTTCTTATATAAACAGTAAATATAATCTAGAAGATATAGTAAATATAAAAATATGCCAAAGAATATTAAGAAATAGATTAATGGAAATAAGAGATATTAATAAACATACAAATATTTGTTATAATAGTATTTATTCAATAATGAAAAAAATACATAGTAGTTTTGTATTGGGAATTATAAGTCAATATGAATATAATTTTAATAATGTAAAATTAGACGAAGAATTGGATACATTTAGAAAAATACCTAGACCTTTGAAATTAGGAGATCTTAGAAATAATAATATTAATGATATTAAAAGTACAATATTCTCAATAAGTAATAATATTTTTGATATTATAAGGCGTGTCGGTATGAACTCTATATTTGATTCTTTAATATTAATAACGAATAATCCAATAAAGAAGATATTATCTTATTATAATAACAAAGATAGAAATTTGGTTTATTTTTATAATAATGTATTTATTCCTATTTCTGTAGAAATATATGAAATTAATAATATTGGCGGAGATGATACTTCTATAATTCCTTATAATAATAAAAACATATCAAAAAAAAATTATGATATTAAAAATATAAATTCATATATCAACCCTTGTTGTTTTAAAATGTATAAAAAAAATAAAACATTTTTAGAAAAGATACAAGGTGGTAGATTTTATTTAAGAGTTTATCTTGACGACGGAAGTATAAAATATGTGGTATACGAAGGATATTTTTTAGAGGACCCTCTTAATATATCACGAATAGGTGGGGAATTAGAGAAAAAAAATAATGAATTAAGTGAAAAGATAAAAGTATTAAATATAAATAATTATTTTAAAAATGCTTTTATACAACAAATATCTATAAGGGATTTTTTAGTATATGGTATAGATTATTTATTAGATGAGTGTGTTAAATCTTATAAAGAGTTAGGTGAATTGAAAAAGAAAACTATATCTTCATTGGTTAGTGATTTTTTAAGTTCAGACCTTGCAAAGCAGAGAAATGTTTTAACATTATTTTTATTAATGAAAGAGGACGTGGATATGCAATATATTGCTTATTTAATGTATGATATGATAAGTAATGAATCTTATTTATTAAAACCGCAACCATTGGCAGAGCAGGTATTTAATAGTTTACATTGGTCTGTCCAGAAAATTTTTAAGGTTGCTATAAAGAAGATAAATAAATATACAAATGATATATTAAATTTTTCAGAGAAGGAAATATCTTATGAAAAGAGAATTTTATTATTAAAAACGGATGATTATGTTAAATCGAGAGTTATGGATAAATATAAGGAATATTGTAAGAGTGGTGAAAATGCGACTAAATGTTTACAATATATTGATGGTATTTTGAAAATACCTTTCGGTGTATATAAGAAGGAGAAGATACTTTCATTTTTGGGAGATTTTCGTTTAGATTTCACTATGTTTATATCAATTTATATTGATGAATATTTTAAAATTTATAAGATTTATAAGAAGGACGATATATTGGATTTATGTTTAGAATACTCTGATACGGAATTATTGAGTAATGAAATAAAAAATAAAATAAAACATAATAAAAATATAAAGTTAACAGTAAATTCGGTGGATATTGATGAGTTTATTAATAGGTTTAATTGTTATATGTATAAGAACGATGATGATTTAGTGGAATTAGAGAATTTATATAAACATTGTAAGAAATTGAAAAAAACCCAATTACAAAAATTAATAAAAATGATTAATGATGATTTATTAATTAAAAAACAAAAGGATAAATTAATTAGTGAAAATGGTAAAGTAAAGGATTTATTAGTAAAAATAAATAATTTTATTATAGACCCTAGTAATTTTGATATAGCAATTAAGTATATTAATTATTTAGATAAGGATAGACAAAAAATGAAACTAAAAACAAATGATATGTTTATTTCCAATATGAATAATAAGTTTTTTGACCTAAATACTCAATGGTTTAATTATAAGAATAATTATAAGGAATATCTTAAAAATGTTGATTCCATTTTAGATAATTCTATATATCATCAGGATGACGCCAAGTTACAGATAAAAAGAATAATCGCACAATGGATTAATGGAGAGATGAAAGGTTATAGTTTTGGATTCGAAGGACCACCTGGAACTGGTAAAACTTCTTTGGCAAAGAAAGGAATTTCTAAATGTCTAGTAGATAGTGATGGGAAACAGCGCCCTTTTGCGTTTATTGCGATGGGTGGAACAAGTAATGGTTCTACATTAGAAGGTCATAGTTATACCTATGTGGGTTCTACTTGGGGTCGTATAGTGGATATTTTAATGGAAACTAAGTGTATGAACCCTATAATATATATAGATGAATTAGATAAGATAAGTAATACTGAGAATGGGAAAGAAATAATAGGTATATTAACACATTTAACGGATTCTACACAAAATGATGAATTTATGGATAAGTATTTTAGTGGTATAAAGATAGATTTGAGTAAGGTATTATTTATATTTTCTTATAATGATTTTAATTTATTAGATAGTATTTTAGCAGATAGGATTCATAGAGTTAAATTTAAAAAGTTAAATAGATTTGAGAAGATACATATTTCTAATAATTATATTATTCCCGAACTATTAGAAACAGTTGGTTTAAAGGAAGGTAATGTAATATTTCCAAAGAAGATATTAGAAGATATAATTGTAAATTATACTCATGAAGCTGGTGTGAGAAAATTAAAGGAAAAGTTATTTGAAATAATAAGAGAAATTAATTTAAGATATTTAGTGAATGATAGCGATAAAAAGATAATTTTACCTTTTACTATAAATACTGAATTTATTGAAGATATTTTTAAAAATAATGCGAAAATAACCAGTACAAAGATAACAGATAAACCAATGGTTGGAATAGTAAATGGTTTATATGCTACTAATTCTGGTATGGGTGGTATAACTATTATAGAATCATTTAAAACTCCGACAGATTCTAAATTATCATTAGAATTAACAGGTCAGCAAGGAGATGTAATGAAAGAGAGTATGAAAGTTGCGAAGACAGTTGCTTGGAATTTAATTCCCGAAAATATAAAGAAAAAGATTTACGAAGAAATGACCAATAATGGTACTTTTGGTATACATTTACACTGTCCAGAAGCAGCAACACCTAAAGACGGGCCTTCTGCTGGTTGTGCTATAACTTTAGCTATAGTTTCTTTATTAACAAATATTAAAATAAGAAATGACGTTGCTTTAACTGGTGAAATAGACCTAAATGGTTCTATACACGAAATAGGCGGTTTAGAACATAAAATAGAAGGAGGGAAAATGGCAGGAGTAAAATTAATTTTATATCCTACTCAAAATGATAAAGATATAGAACAAATTAAAAGTAAAGGTTATATATTAGATAATAACATTAAAATACAGAGTGTAAGTAATATATGGGAAGTTCTTAACTATTGTTTAGTAGATAATAATATAAACTTTAATAAATATACTCTTTAATTAATATACTTTTAACACTCGAAATTATAACTATCACTAGATGAAGAAGAATTATATCTCTTTTCTAAATGACTGAATGTTTCATATCCTTCTTTATATACAGAATTTTCATAAGAATTTGGCGCGGAAGGTATAGGTACATAAGAATTTGGTACAGGAGGCGCAGAAGGTACATAATAGTTTTGCGAGGAAGTTACATAAGAATTAACTTTGGGTAATTCTATTTTTTTTTCCTTATATATATTCATTTTTTTAACATTTCCTTTTTTATGAGATACTTCTAAATCGGGATATAAATTTTTACTTTTTGGGACTTTATCTATTAATGATAAATCTTTGATATTATTTGGTTTTTGTATAATACTTTCTTCTATTAATTCGGTAATATGTTTTTCTTCTACTTCTTTTTGTATTAATTTATCGTGAATTTCTATTGCTTGATAAGCTTCATAATCTTTTCCCAAAACATATCCATTTCTATATAGATAAATAGTCGCATTACTTTGTTGTATAGATGGTCTTAGAATATTTTTTTTTCTAAAATCTAATAATCTATCATAATTATTAGGTTTCGGAGGTACAGGTACATCTATATTCATAGTAACACCCGTGTTATCCCATAATTTACTTGTTTCACCTGCTTTTTTCATTACAGATTGATATTTTTTTTCATTATTTGTATCTGATGTAATACAATCTTTGTCCTTCGTATTTTCATTTATATTAAGAATATTATAAATTATTTTATTATTTTTTTTCTTAATTGACCAACTTCTACTCATATTATAGAATTAATATTAATATATTTATTAAAAATAAACTAATTCTTAAATAAAAAATATAATAAATAAAATATTGTAATATTATATATTTATAATAAGAAAAATAATCAAAAAAAAAAAAAAAATGAAACAGCACCCCTGTCAGCACCAGCCGTAGAAGGAATAAATAAAAAAAATATAACGAATAAAGGAACTTTGGAAATGAATTCTGGGGAGAATGCCAAAAAACAAATAGCAAGTCCATTTAATTTTTTACCTTCCTTATTTCATACATTCGCTAAATTATTACCGATAGGATTATATGTTTCAACATTATTAGAATCAATATTATTTAATGATATTAGGGGTTTTATAATATTTTTAGGTTTAATCATTAATGATTTAATTAATATAGGATATAATTATTTATTAGAGAAGAAACCAAAAGAGAAATGTGCTATAATTAGAAATATTTATACTGATGATTTCTTTGAATTATCAACGCCACATACTCAATATATAGCTTTTGTCACAGGTTTCCTTTTAAGTAGTATGTTCTTTAAGAAAGTATTCTATTATTCTACATTTACTATATTCTCTATTCTTATAGGTTTAACTGTTTGGTCGAGGATTTCTGTAGGATGTAAAGATATTTTAGATGCTGGATATAATTTAATATTTGGTTTATTTAGAGGTATAATTTATTACATTATTGTTAAAGATTATTACGAACCTGATGATGTTACTCCCGAAGATCATTGGATAGAAAAAATATTAAAGAAATATTTACCCAATGGAGATGAAGACGACGAATTATAAATGAGTTAATAACTATTTGTAAAACTAAATAACTATTTTTTATCGTATTCTATATGACATTTTTTACATAATATAAATAGTGGTATTTCACTATGATATATAATAAAAGTTATTAGTATATCTTTTATTTTAATATGTATTGTTTCATCTATAAAATATTTTTCTATTGATTTTTTTAATAAAGAAGACCTATCACAATTTTCTTTATTACAATGAGCCCTATCTAATTGAACTGTTTTACTTTTTTGTATACCACAATTATCACATTTGTTAGTACTATACTTAAAGAAAGAATTTATAAGATTTTTAGCTGGACCACCTTTAAGGTGGAACAAAATATCCATTAAAGGTCCTCCAATAGTACAACTATTATTTAAACAATTTATTTTTGATTTTCTTATTTTTTCATCAATATTTTGTGTTCTTATAAGAGCATTTATATATATTTGGTTATTATTATCATTAAGATGTTCCATTTTTTGAATAAAATACTATATTTTTAATCAATTTTTATATAAAATTAATTAATTTCTATTTTTTCACCTTCTATATTAGTGGCATTTGTTTTATAAACTAAAATTTTTAAAATTCCATTTTCATAATGAACTTTTAAATCTTTATTTTCAATATTATCTGGTATTTTAAATGTTTTCTTATATGTTCTGTCGTTAATATGTTTCCATACGTCTTTTGAAATATTAGTAGTTGCGGTAACTTCTAATGTTTTATGTTTTAGCATTACATTAATATCTTCTTTTTTAACACCTGGCATTGATACTAATATTTTAATATCGGTAGGAGTATCTTTTACATCACAAAAGGGAAGCCATTGATTTTGTTGTTGAATATTAACACCTCCAACCGTGCTAAGTATGGGTGTCGCAATATCAAAAAGAGAACCTACGACGTGTGCTCCTAAATCATTAAACTTGCTAAAAGTTTCTTTAAGTGTTTCTTGATTTATGTTTGAATGATTGAATGACATTTTTAAATAAATGTATAACTTATTTTTTTAAATCTTAAAAAAATAATAAATATAAATATAATAAACAATGATAATAATATTTGATTTTATAAGTTTGTTACCAGTAGTGATATATTTTTCACTTTTATATAATTTCTTAATTAATCCAGTGAAAAATCTTATTGATATATTCTTATTTATTTATATATTAAGTTCAGATTATTTAGTAAAAATAATAAAAAATTTAGATTATCCTCCGAAAATGTATAAAATAACTAGAAGACCAGAAGGAGCATATAATACAGATTATTTATCACGAAATGGTATAGTCGATAAGGATACTCCTGGGTTTCCTTCCGGTCATGTAACTAGTATAACAATATTTAGCGTATTTATGATTCTAGCTAAATGGCAATTTAAACTACCTTTATCTGATTTTATTTTAAGTAATAAGAGATTTTGTTTAGTACATATTTTTTTGATATGTATAACAGGAGTAGCTAGATATGTAAAAAAATGTCATAATATATTTCAAATCTTGGGGGGTTTTGTGTTTGGTAGTTTTATGGCGGGAATATTTTATTTCTTAATGAAATTATTTTTAATATTATAAATACTAATATTAATAGATTTAAATAATAATGAATAAATATAAATAAATGGAATCTCGTTTAACATCAATTACACCTATAGATGGCCGGTATAATCAAGAAACAAACGATATAAAGAATTATCATACAGAATATTCTTTTATTAGATATAGAATTATGGTTGAAATAGAATATTTAATAGCTTTAGGGGAGTTTGAAATTTATGATGATATATCAGAAGAAGAAAAAGTATTTCTTAGGGATATTTATAAAAATTTTTCTTTAGAAAATGCGGTTAGGGTATTAGAAATTGAAGAAAAGACAAAACACGATGTTAAAGCAATAGAATATTATATAGTAGATAGGATTAAAAACAATGATTCATTAAAAAGAAAAAATATAGATATTTACGTTCATTTTTGTTTAACTTCTCAAGATGTAAATAGTACTGCTAATGTTATGATGCTAAAATCTACTATACAGAAAGTTATATTACCCAAGATTAATGAGATATTAAAAGTTTTAAAAAATTATATTTTAGAGTGGTCTAAAATGCCTTTATTATCACGAACACATGGTCAACCTGCTTCACCAACATTTTTAGGTAAAGAGATATTAGTATTTTATGAGAGATTGGTAATACAATCAAGAAAATTAAATAATATTAATTATACTACTAAGTTTGGTGGAGCAGTGGGTAATTTCAACGCCCATAGGATGTCGTTACCAAATGTAGATTGGGTGGAGTTCGGTGATAAGTTTATATCGGTATTTGGTTTAGAGAGAAATCAATATACGACTCAGATAGATCATTATGATAATTATGCGGAGATATTTGATATTTTAAGGAGAATTAATATTATATTTATAGATTTATGTAGGGATATGTGGTCATATATATCCCGTGATTATTTTACATTAAAAATGAGTAAAGACCAAGTTGGTTCGAGTGCCATGCCACATAAGAATAATCCTATTTATTTTGAGAACGCTGAGGCTAATTTTCTTTTATCTAATGCGTTATGGAATTTATTTTCCAATACATTGCCGATATCGAGAATGCAGAGAGATTTAAGGGATAGTAGTTTATTGAGAAATGTAGGGTCAGCATTTTCATATATGTTAATTTCATTAAAAGCGGTAGAGAAAGGATTAGATAAATTAGATATAAATGAAAAAGTGATAAATGAAGATTTAGATAGTAATAGTTTAGTGGTATTAGAGGGGATAGTGGGAAGATTGAAATTAGTATCAAATACTAATACTTATGATTTATTTAAGAATATATCAAGACAAAAAAATTCGAAAGAAGAAATAGAAAAAATTATAAATAGTTTAGATATTGAAGAAGACGAACGAAAATATTTAAAGACTTGTAAGCCTAATAATTTTACAGGTATATATAAACTTTAAAGTTCATTTTTTGTTTCTTTATATTGTAACAATTCTTTATCATACCTTACCTTATCTTCTTTTGATTTTTCGATAAAAGGTTCTTTTTGTGTATCTAACATTGATTTCCAAATTTCTCCAGCTTTAG